>Ga0209307_1001110_pt1 | contig 16991 bp, 17 predicted proteins | sample COGITO_mtgs_1105_FD_185519 | JGI IMG/M metagenome (GOLD analysis project Ga0209307, IMG submission 185519) | Pelagic marine microbial communities from North Sea - COGITO_mtgs_110530 (SPAdes) (version 2) | ecosystem: Environmental > Aquatic > Marine > Epipelagic ... | reverse complement strand
AGTAGGCGCTTATTGCCCCTTGCAATGAGGTTAATTTCTTTATTTAATTGATTATTAATTAATTAATAAAGAGAGGAAATAAAATGAAATTAAATAAAATTATATTAAGTTTTGTTTCTGCATTAGCAATTATATTATCTTCATCAGTTACATCTTTTGCAAAAGTTGTAGGTGACAAGATAGTTTTAGGATCTGCTATTTCATTAACTGGTAAATACTCTTCAAATGGTGTTCATACTCAAAACGGTTATAACATGGCCGTTGATAGAATTAACAGCATGGGTGGTATTAAAGTTGGTGGAAAAACTTACAAGTTTGAAATCATTTATTATGATGATGAGTCAAACCCTAAAAGAGCAGCGCAACTTGCAGAAAGATTAATCAAACAAGATGGTGTTGAGTATATGCTTGGCCCATACAGTTCAGGACTAACTAAAGCAATAGCACCTGTTACAGAGAAATATGGTGTGCCGATGGTTGAGGCTAATGGAGCTTCAAGATCTTTGTTTACAAAAGGTTACAAATATCTTTTTGCAGTGCTTGCACCAGCAAACCTATATCTTGATGTAGCTATAGATTTAGCGGTTGAAAAAAATGGTGGTAAACCAGTTTCAGTTGCAATGGCTTTTGAACAAGATGCCTTTTCTCAAGATGTTAGATTAGGTGTTTTGGAAGCGATTGAAAGAACTGGATCTAAAAAAGTAATAGACGACAAGCTACCTAAAGAACTAAATGATATGGCTGCAACTTTAGCAAAAGTTAAAGCTGTTAAACCAGATGTTCTTGTGGTTTCAGGTCACACTAAAGGTGCCTTAACAGCTGTTAGACAAATCGCTGAAATGAAAGTTGATGTACCAATGCTTGCAATGACACACTGTGATGCTGCGAAATTATCAAAACAACATGGTAAAAATTCACAGTATGCATTATGTGCTTCACAATGGCATAAAACTTTAACTTACAAGGATGATTTCTTTAAAGACGGTATGACATATGATGCTGACTTTAAAAAATTATTTGATTATGCACCCCCGTATCAAGCAGCTGAGTCTTCAGCAGCTTTATTGGTTTTTAAAGATGCATTTGAAAGAGCTAATTCTTTTGACAAAGTAAAAGTCAGAGACGCTCTTGCTGCTACTGATATGCAAACTTTTTATGGAAACATAAAATTTGCAGCAGGTGGTCAGAATGTTGATAAGCCAATGGTGTTATTCCAAGTTATGTGTGATGGAGATAAATGTGAAAATAAAGTTGTAGCTCCTACTAAATGGGCTTCAGCTGAGTTGATACATCCAATTCCATCTTGGTCTCAAAGATAATATCTAATATTTAAAATGCTCCCTAGCAATAGGGGGCATTTTTATATAAAAAGTTTTAAATTTATTTAGAAAGTTTTAAAAAAATTTATGGATCTACTTATATTTCAAGTACCAATATTAATGGTTCAAGCCTCATTAGATGGAATATTACTTGGAATATTATTTGCACTTATAGCTTATGGGATGGCTCTTCAATGGGGGGTAATGAATATTATAAATATCGCTCAAGGAGATTTGGTAATTCTAGGTGGATACATTGCTTATTTTATGTATTTGTCAGGAATTCATCCAGCTTTAGGTGTGATTGTTGCACCAGTGATAATGTATTTTGTAGGAGTAGGTCTTTATAAATTAGTAATAAATAAAGTTGTAGATAGAGATTTATTTATCTCAATACTTGCTACATTTGGCATAAGTATCCTTTTCATGCAGTTAATGAACTTTGCATTTGGTGCAGATGTTGTTCTTGCTAATTCTGAATTTGGAACAACTATGTTGTTTAATAATTCAGTTACACTTCCAAATTCTAAATTATTTTCAGCCATTATAAGTATTATTTTTGCAATAGGGCTCGTTATTTATATGAAAAAATCAAAGTTAGGGCGGGCAATTAGAGCAACAGCACAAAATGCTAGAGCAGCTAAAATTTTAGGAGTTGATACTGAAAAAGTTTATGCAGCTACATTTGGAATTAATGCAGCACTTTGTGGTGTAGCAGGTGCATTAGTTGCTATTACATTTACAATACATCCTTATATGGGTCTACCTTATACAATTAGATCTTTCATGATTGTTATTATTGCAGGACTGGGAAATTTGCCAGGTGTTGCAGTTTCAGGAATGGGTTTAGGTGTATTTGAAGAATTTGCTGATTATATTCTAGGGACAGAGTTTAGAATAGGTTCTGTATTCTTATTGTTAGTTTTAATTTTAGTTTATCGAAGATTTAAACTTTCTAGAAAAAGAGAATATTTAAAATGAAAAATAACAATATTATTTTATACGCTGCAATACTGATTTTTGGTGTTCTTGCACCATTTATGCTTCCAGCATTCAAGGTTCAATTATCAATTCTTTGTATATTAATTGTTTTAGCCTTAACTTGGAATATTCAAGGTGGTGAAATGGGCTACAACTCATTTGGAAATATTCTTTTTTATGGTCTAGGTATGTATATTTGTGCTTCTGTTCAAGTGGGTATGTTTTTCCCACTAGCAGAATGGACAGAAAGTGGTGGGGAAAAAACTTTCATACATTCACCTACGCAGTTTTTTCAAGGTATGGCATTTGGACTTTTAGCAGCAGCAATTATACCAACAATAGTTGCTGGTTTAATTGGTTATGCAATTTTAGGACTTAGAGGACACTATTTTGCAATTTGTACTTTAGGTTTAGGGGTAGCTGCAGGTGAAATTTCAGGAGGAATTGAAATTATTGGTGCAGGACAAGGGTTCACAACGCCTCCATTTCCAGAGACAGGAAACTTGGAATCTAGAGGACAGTTTTTTTATTTTTTAAGCTTTTTAGTTCTTGTATTAACTTTTGTTGCAGTAAAATCAGTTTACTCAACTCGGTTTAAATTAGTCCTTAATGCAATAAGAGACAATGAAGACAAGGCTGAAGCAATGGGTATTCAGACAATGAAATATAAAATTATTGGATGGATGATCTCTGCATTTTTCTGTGGGTTAGCAGGAGGTATCATGGGTGGATTAGTTGGTTATATAGATTCTACGGATGTTGCTTTTGATGGAAGAGAAATGGGTGTGTTCATGGTTTTAATGGCAATACTCGGTGGTAAAGGAACATTATGGGGACCTGTTATTGGTGCAACTTTATTTCACTTATTTAAAGAAGGTTTTTGGACTTACTTCTTGGGCTGGCAGTATGTTGCATTAGGTGTTTTGATTGTTGTGATTGTAATTTATTTCCCTGAAGGATTAATGGGATGGCTTAGAGAAAAATATCCAGAGAGATTTGGAGAAGTGGTTGATGAAGCTGATCGTAAAGCACAGGTGGAACTAAAATGAGCATCTTAGAAGTAAATAATGTTAGTAAATCTTTTGGTGGTGTTAAAGCCAATGTTGATATTTCTATGTCAGTTGAAAAAGGAAAAATAGTTGGTTTAATCGGACCAAATGGCTCTGGTAAAACAACATTATTTAACTCAATAGTTGGCACATATCCTATAGACAGTGGATCTATAAAATTTAATGACAAAGAAGTATCTGAGCTGCCAGTTCCTGTAATAGCAAAATTAGGTCTACTTAGAACATTTCAACAAACAAGAATTTATGGAAAATTAAATTGTATAGATAATATGTTAATTAGTCATAAAGGAAGTGACGAGAGTTTAATCAAGATATTCTCTAAAATTCCTCAAGATCTAACAGATAAAGCAGAAAATTTATTAAGTTTTGTTGGCTTGTATCAAAAAAGAAAATTGAGAGCAGGAGATTTGTCTTTTGGTCAACAAAAACTATTAGAGCTAGCAATGGCTTTAATGAATGAGCCGGAAATGCTTTTATTAGATGAGCCTACAGCTGGAATAAACCCAACTTTAATCAATGGAATTATAGATAGATTAATTAAAGTAAATCAAGACTTTGGCATTACACTCTTAGTTATCGAACACAATATGAAGGTGATAATGCAATTAGCCGAAGACATCTTCTGTCTAGCACATGGAAAAATGTTAGCTAATGGATCTCCAGATGAAATTAAAAATGATAAGCGTGTAATAGATGCTTATCTGGGAGCGCAATAATGTCAAATCAATATGAAGTATTAGGAAAAGCCCCAACTCCAGAAGATTTAAAAAAATTATCTCCAAATGAAATTCATTTAACAATCAAAAATTTAAATGCTGGTTATGGAAAAATGGAAATTCTTCATGATTTTGATTTAAATGTAAGTAAAGCTCAATCACTATGTTTGATTGGTCCAAATGGCGCAGGTAAATCAACTATACTTCATTCGATATATGGATTTACAAATATATTTTCAGGACAAATTGAAATTGATGGAAAAGAAATTACCAGCTTAACTCCAGCTCAAAAACTTACATCATGTGGAATTGCTTATATACTTCAAGATAATTCTGTTTTCCCAGATATGACTGTTGAAGAAAATCTATTGATGGGTGGTTATTCCAAAGAAAGTACTGACGAATCCTATCAAGAAGCTGAAAGAATTTTTGAAAAATATGAAAGATTAAGAAACAGAAGAAATCAACCTGCTAAAGTTTTATCCGGTGGAGAAAGAAGGTTGTTAGAAATCTCCAGAGCATTAGTTATGAAGCCATCAGTATTGCTTGTTGACGAACCATCAATTGGTTTAGAGCCAAGGTATATTGACATGGTTTTTGAAATCTTAAGAGATCTTCAACAAAACGAAAAAAAAACAATTATTTTAGTAGAACAAAATGCCAAAAAGGGATTAGAGTTTGCAGATATAGGCTATGTTTTAGTATCTGGACAAACCGCAATTGCTGGCAAAGGGGATGATTTACTAAAAAACCCTGATGTTGGTAGATTATTCCTTGGTGGATAATGGTAAATAAAGAATTTTTCTTTAAAGGTTTTAAATCTATTTTAGCTCCAGATAGCCCGGCACTTGCACTTGGCTGTTGTTTTATCGCAATCGGTGCACTTCTTAAAAATTTAGGCTTTAATATTCAGGAAAGCATTTTTTCAACTATGCTTACTTATGCTTTACCTGGCTCATTAGTAATGGCTGAGTCGTTATTAGTTGGAGCGTCATTACTTAATATTTTTTTAGCAGTTTGGTTTGTTAATGCTAGGCTTTATCCAATGGCAGTCTCATTATTTCCATTAATGATGCATGAAAGTCAACCAAGATGGAAATATTATTTTTCATGTCATTTTATTGCAGTCTCCGCATGGCTAATAATGAAAAGTAAATATAAAGAAATTGATAAAAAATTCAGAATTGATTTTTGGATTGGAATTGGGTGTGCAACTTGGACTACAGCAGTTATAGGCACTTTTATTGGATTTTATGCATCTGATTACTTAGATAAAAATATGATGATGGGTTTAGCAATTTTAAATCCAATTTACTTTTTATGTATGATGGTAGGAGCAATGAAAACAATTCAAATAGCAGCGTCTGTAGTATTAGGATTATTATTGGGACCAATATTCTATTTTTTATCTCCTGAATGGTCAATTTTACTTGGTGGACTTGTTGGTGGAACTATTGCTTATTTAATAGGAGAACTAAATGTCAACTAGCATAGTACTTGCAATTTTAGTTACATCGTTAGCAACATTCTCTTCTAGATTATTAGGAGCTATTTCTTCTGAGGGAATAAAAGAGACTTCAAAATTATTTAGATATTTTAATTGTCTTGCATATTCAACATTAGCTGCCTTGATCGCTAGAACAATTATTTTTCCTGTTGGAGTATTATCTGATGCTAGCTATTTAAGTAGAGCAACTGTAGTATTATTTTGCTTATTTATATTCTTTATATCTAAAAGAAATTTTGTTTATCCAACAGTAATTTCTGCTATCATGATGGCTTTATTAAGTGGGTATTTATAATGGAAAAAATTGCTGGTCTAACAATTTCAGAACACAATAATTCAAAAAGAATAATTAATATTGATATTGAAAATGAAATTTTAGATAAATTAATATTTCCATTTAACAAGTTTGATATCACTGCACTAGAATATAAACCATTCACACGTTTTACTTTAGCTAAAAGTCTAGATGATCTTACATCTAATAAATTAGGCAAATTAATGAATAAGATAATAAGAGATCGAGAAACAGGTTGTTTTATTATTGGTCCTAAGAATATTAATTCTAAAATTGATCATAACTTTTTAGTTAAATTATCTACTGCTATTGCTCATTTGATTGGAATTCCAAACCATGACTCAATGGCTGGAAAATATTATGCAAGATTTACTGTTAAGCATGAGGATAAAAGTGACTCGTATTTAAGAAAAGCTTATACAAATATGGATCTCCATACAGATGGAACTTATGTTAAAGAAGTTACAGATTGGTTATTAATGACTAAAATTGATGAACAAAATGTAGAAGGTGGAGAAACGGCAATGTTACACCTTGATGATTGGGAACATTGTGAGGATTTATATAATGATCCTATTGGTAAACAGAATTTTATTTGGGGTTCACCAAAAAGTAAAAATATAGATTACAAGGTAGAGCATCCAGTATTTTCTTCTGACGCTGATGGCAAACCTACTATTTCTTACATTGATCAATTTCCTGAGCCTAAAAATATGAAACAGGGTAATTTTTTACAAAGATTATCAGATGGTTTAGAAGAAAGTAAAAACAAAGCCATTACCAAATTACCTGTTGGATCTTCAATAATTGCTAATAATTACTTTTGGCTTCATGGAAGAAAACCTTTTAAAGAGAATGAAGAATTAAGTAGAGAATTGTTAAGAATTAGAGGCTCTTTTTTTATTAATTAATTCAATATAATCAATATAAAGTAACCAAAATTTATGAATTTAGGATTTATAGGTACAGGTAAAATAGCATCATCAGTAATTACTGGTATTTGCACATCTAAAATTTCATTTAACAAAATTATAATTTCCCAAAGAAATAGAAGTATTGCTAAGAATTTAAAACAAAAATTTAGAAAAGTAATAATTGCTAAAGATAATCAACAAATAGTTGATAAATGTGATTGGGTATTTTTATCAGTTACACCTACTGTAGGAGATAAAATAATCAAAGAGTTAAAATTTAGATCAACACAAACTATAATTAGCTTTATTTCTACAATAACTTTATCTCAGTTAAAAAAAGCAATAAAAGTTAAAGCACAAATTGTAAGAGCTATTCCTTTGCCGCCAATTTCATTAAAAAAAGGACCAGTACCTATTTGTCCTCCTAATAAAAAAGTTAAAGCATTCTTTGATAAAGTTGGAACAACTGTTGAAATAAAAAACGAAAAATCATCTATTAATTTTTGGTCAACATCTGGAATGATGGCACCTTTTTATCAATTGTTAAGTTCAATGACAGACTGGTTAGTTAAAAGAGGTGTTAAAAGAAATAATGCTCAAAAATATATAACTTCTTTATTTTTAGCTTTGTCAGAAGATGCTGTTGTTAACTCAAAAAAAGATTTAAAATATTTGGTAAAAGAGTCTCAGACTCCTAAGGGATTAAATGAACAAGGTGTTAAAGAACTAACAAAAGCTGGTTTTTATAAATCTTTGGAGAAAACTCTCAATAGTATACATAAAAGATTAAATAAATAAAAATTTCATGGATCAACAACAGAATATTTTACAAATTGAAAGTTTATCTAAATATTTTGGAGGTTTGGCTGCAGTTTCTGATTGCTCTTTAAAAATTAAGAAAGGCTCTATCACTGGAATTATTGGACCTAATGGATCGGGTAAAACTACTTTATTTAATTTAATTGCTGGAAATTTAAAATCTACTCAAGGAAAAGTTTTATTTAATAATGAAGATATAACTGATGTTCCCTCATATGAATTATTTTCAAAAGGCATTTTAAGAACTTTTCAGATAGCTCATGAATTTACAAATTTATCAGTTTTAGAAAACCTAATGATGGTTCCGGCAAATCAATCAGGTGAAAAATTAATGACTGCTTTACTAAAGCCTAGCTTGGTTAGAACTGAAGAATTAGCTGTAAAACAAAAAGCCCAAGATGTAGTTGATTTCTTAAATCTTACTCACTTATCAAATGAATTAGCTGGAAATTTATCGGGTGGTCAAAAAAAATTATTAGAACTTGGAAGAACTATGATGGTTGATGCTAAATTAGTATTACTTGATGAAGTTGGAGCGGGAGTTAATAGAACACTACTTAAAGAACTTGGAACTGCAATTCTTAAGCTTAATAAAGAACAAGGGTATACGTTTTGTATGATCGAACATGATATGGATTTTATTAGTAGATTGTGTGATCCCGTTATTGTCATGGCTGAAGGATCCGTCTTATTCGAAGGTACTGCAGAAGAAGTTAAGAAAGATGAGAAAGTTATAGAAAGTTATTTAGGTAGAGGATCAAAACTTAAGGATGAAAATTAATGGCATTTTTTGAAGGTATAAAAATGACTGGAGGATATGGCAATGGTCCAGATATTATTAATTCTTGTTCAGTTGATGTTAATAGGGGAGAAATAGTTTCGATTCTTGGTCCTAATGGAGCTGGGAAATCAACAGCTATGAAAGCTATGCTTGGTTTGTTAAATTTAAAATCTGGCTCTGTAGTAATTGATGGAAAAGATATCTCAAAACTTTCTCCACAAGAAAGAGTTAGGGCTGGAATTTCATTTGTACCACAAACAAAAAATGTTTTTGCTGGAATGACAGTTGAGGAAAATTTAGAAATGGGAGCCTATCTAAGAGACGATAACTTTCAAAATGTTTTAAAAGAAATTTATGATCTATTTCCTATATTAAGAGAAAAAAGAAGTCAGTTAGTTGGCGAATTATCAGGTGGTCAAAGACAACAAGTTGCACTTGGAAGAGCATTAATGATTAAGCCATCAGTATTAATGTTAGATGAGCCTACTGCTGGAGTTTCCCCTATAGTTATGGATGAATTATTTGACCACATTATTAAAGTTAAAAGAACCAATGTTGCAATTTTAATGGTTGAACAAAATGCCAAACAAGCACTTAATATTTCTGATCGTGGATATGTACTTGTCACAGGTGAAAACAAATATGAAGGTACAGGCAAAGAATTATTAAATGACCCAAGAGTAAGAAGCTCTTTTTTAGGAGGTTAGTATGGATTTTATAAACGCAATTATTTTATTATTAAATTATATTTTTGTTCCAGCTCTAACCTATGGTTCACAATTAGCACTTGGTGCAATTTTTGTTACTTTAATCTATGGAATTTTAAGGTTTGCAAATTTTGCAACTGGAGACATGATGGCATTTGGTACTATGGTGACTATTTTATTTACATGGTATTTTCAATCAGTGGGTATTTCTTTAGGTATTTTGCCAACAGCTCTTCTTGCTATACCATTTGCTATAATTTTTATGATTGGCTACATGCTCTTCATAGATAAATTTGTTTTTAGATATTATAGGGTCAATAAAAGTCCACCTGTCCAACTTGCAATGGTTAGTATTGGAGTAATGTTTGTAACTCAAGCAGTGGTAAGAATAATAATTGGTCCATCTGATAGAAGATTTTTTGATGGAGAAAAATTTATTATTAAAGCAGGTGAATTTAAAGAAATGACAGGACTTAATGAAGGATTGGCAATTAAATCTAGCCAGGTAATAACAATATTTGTAACCCTTATATTGGTCTCCATCTTATTTTGGTTCTTAAATAAAACTAAAACAGGAAAAAGTATGAGAGCTTACTCAGATAACGAAGATTTAGCTTTATTATCTGGTATTGACCCTAAAAGAGTGGTCATGATTACATGGATTATTGCAGGTATTTTAGCAACAATTGGTGGTGCTTTGTATGGTTTAGATAAAAGTTTTAAACCTTTTACATATTTTAATAATATGCTTCCAATTTTTGCCGCTGCAATTGTTGGAGGTATTGGAAACCCTTTTGGAGCATTTTTGGGAGGTTACGTTATAGCTTTTTCAGAGATATTCATAACGTATGCATATAAGAAATTTTTTATGTATATTTTGCCAGAAAGTATGGAACCAGAAACCCTTGTTCAATTACTTTCAACTGATTATAAATTTGCTGTTTCGTTCTCTATACTAGTAATCGTCTTATTGTATAGACCCAATGGCATATTTAAAGGGAAGGTGCTTTGAGAAAAAATCTTAATATAATTGTGGCTTACTCAATAATGATGGGTTTAATTTTATTGGTTGGAATATTTCAATCATGGAATGTAGCTCTTTCAATTTTCAATCTGTGTTTAATTTCTGCAGTAATGACTATGGGAGCAAATGTACAATGGGGTTATGCTGGCTTAATTAATTTTGGTCTTATGGGATATGCAGCATTAGGTGGACTAGCTGCAGTTTTAATATCAGTTGATCCAGTTCAAGAAGCATGGAGAGCTGGTGGTTTTGATATCTTAATGTGCTTATGGTTAATCATAGTAATGATATTAGCAATTCGCTTTATTCTAAAAAATTTTGCTAAATCAAATTTTAGAACTTATGGAATTGCAGCGATTATTATTGCAGGGATTATAATTATTAGGGTAACTGCTGAACCTGGAATTGAAGCAATTGAAGCTGTTAATCCTGCAAAGACAGGATTTCTAGGAGGCTTTGGATTGCCAATTATGTTTTCATGGATTGTTGGAGCTTTCTTTGCGGGAGGACTTGCATTTGTGGTTGGAAAAGTTGCTCTTGGTTTACGTGCTGACTATTTAGCAATTGCCACATTACTAATTTCTGAAATTGTCATTGCAATAATCAAACATGAAGATTGGTTATCAAGAGGGGTCAAAAATGTAATTGGATTGGATAGACCCGTACCTTATGAAGTTAATCTTCAGACTACTGATTGGTTCATAAATTTAGTTGCAAAATTTAATTCAAGTAAATTAGAATTAATTTCCAATGTTGCAGATAAACAGGCTGCACTAAATCAGTTAGTTATCGAAGGATCTTCAGTCTTTGTAAAACTTTGCTACTCAGGATTATTTTTAATTGTAGTTATAGCTTTATTAATAGTTACTCAAAAAGCACTTTATTCTCCATGGGGAAGAATGATGCGAGCAATTAGAGATAATGAAGAAGCCGCAAATGCAATGGGAAAAAATGTTGTTAAACAACATTTATTAATATTTATTTTAGGTTCAGCAATTGTCGGAATAGCTGGAGCAATGTTAGTGACGCAAGATGGTTTGTTTACACCAGGTAGTTACAGGCCTATGAGATACACATTTCTTATTTGGGTCATGGTTATAGTTGGAGGGAGTGGTAATAATTTTGGAGCAATTTTAGGTGGATTTGCTGTATGGTTTTTATGGATTGAAGCTGCACCTATAGCATTATTTTTAATTAATCTTTTTACATCCGGTATGTCAGATACTCACGCACTAAAAATTCACTTAATTGAGAGTGTTCCATATTTTAGATATTTGATGATGGGTCTTGGATTGCTATTGATAATGAGATATCGCCCAAAAGGTATACTTCCAGAAAAAATAGAAATAAAGTAATTCTATTATGAAATATATTATATTAGGCGCTGCCATTGCCTGGACTATGTATATGGCTGACAAATATATGTTTTAGTAGTTAAAAACCTTTAACTATTAATTTTTATTAAACTTTAAAAAAAATAGATGACATTTTTAACTTATTTTGACTTTAGCTTATCTGAATTTTTAGTAATTTTATTTATAGTATTTATTGCATCTATAATTAGAGGGTTTAATGGCTTTGGTTTTTCTGCAACATGTATTTCAGGATTTTCTTTTATACTGCCTGCAATTCAAATAGTTCCAATTATATTAATACTAGAAGTTTTTATTAGTATTTTTATGATTCCATATATATGGAATAAAATAGATTGGAATTTTGTTTTTAAACTTTTAATTGGAATAGCTATTGGGTCACCAATTGGATTGTTTTTATTAAAATACTTATCTCCCGAAATTACTCATTTGTATGTGTGTTTGATAATTATTTTTTTTTCAATTTTATTGATGAAGGGATATGAAAATAAAAAAATTAATAACAACCGATCAAAAATCTTTACTGGTATTATTTCAGGAACTTTAAATGGATTAACAACACTGGGAGGAATGCCAGTAGCATTATTTCTTTTAGTGACCAGTATCCAGCCAGCTGTAATTAGAGGATCATTGGCTGCATTATTTTTTTTAACTGATGTCTACGCATTTATTTTAAGTTATTTTGGAGGAATTGTTGATATGACCACTGTTTATCGAACTCTTCCTCTAATATTAGTTTTACCTGCAGGAGTGTTCATCGGTAACAAATTTTTTATTAAGAGTAAGGAAAAGTTTTATAGAAAGGTTGTCTTTTATTTCTTAATAATTATTTCAATTTTTGGTATTTTGAGAATTTTAGGAAATATTTAATATAAAAAAAACCCCAGTAATTTTCATTACTGGGGTTTTTAATTAGATAATAATTATCTTTGTTTTTTAGTTTTGAATTTTCCGCCTTTGATTTCTTGCTCTAAGAAAGAACCTTCAGCTTCACCAACATCAGTAAAAGTTACTCCAGTTGCACCTTCGTAATTTATCTTTTTACCTTTAGCTAATAAATCCAATCCTTTTTTAAGCTCACCTGGGTAAATTTTAGTTCCAGGTTCATTAGCAACACCCATTACATTTTTTGCAATTGATGCTCTGTCAGCAGAATTACCTGCTTGCATTGCTAAAACTATTAGCGCAGCTGCATCATAAGACTCACCAGTGTATGGACCAGAAGAGTCTATACCAGCAGCTTTTGCAACATCAGCAAATACTCCTGCACCTTTTCCAGTTGAACCCGGCATAGTACCAAAAGATTTTTTTAAACCTTTAGGGAATGCATCAACAAGTGATTGACCGATCATACCATCTGATAAAACAAACTTATCAAATGCTCCTGAATCTAGAGCTGCTTGAATCATTCCTTTACCACCTTGGTCAAGATAACCAATTACAGCCATAGCATCACCACCAGCAGAAGCTAGTGTAGCAACTTCAGATGAGTAGTCAGCTTTACCATCTTCATGAGCAGTTACAGCTGTAACTTTAATACCATGAGCTTCAGCAGCAGCTTTATAAACATCAGCTAAACCTTTTCCGTAGTCATTATTAGTATAAGTTATAGCTACGCTTTTAACTTTTCTATCTTTAGTTACGTCAGCTAAGATTTGTCCACCTCTAGCATCAGAAGGAGCTGTTCTAAAAAAGAATCCTTTGTCATCTAAAGTTGTTAATCCTGGTGAAGTAGCTGAAGGTGAAATCATTACCACACCATTTGGTACAGCAACATTTGATGCAATCGCACCAGTTACACCTGAACAGTCAGCACCCATTATAGCTGCTACACCTTGTGAGATAACTCCTTCAGCTGCTGCAGTTGCTGCTGCTGAGTCAACACAAGTTGAGTCTGCTCTTACTACTTCAATTTTTTTTCCACCTAATAGTGAACCTGAGTCTGAAGCTTCTTTAAAAGCAAGCTCAGCAGATGCAGCCATAGCTGGTGTTAGAGATTCAATAGGACCAGTAAATCCTAAGATGATTCCCATCTTAATCGCGTGTCCGTCTGCCATTACATTAGTTCCAAAACTTGAAACAAACATAAATGCAGCAATAAATAGTTTTTTCATTATCTTCCTCTTTAATTGTTAACAATTTATAAAAAACCAATTTAATTATGAATATTGTTAATATTCAATCACAAAATCATCTCATTTTTTGCATATAATAGACTGATGCAAGAACAATAGTCCCGCCAATTAAAGTTAATAGCGGAGGTATTTCACCAAAAATAAAAAAAGTTTGGATAATTCCAAAAATCGGAAATAAGGAATAAAAAGGCATTACTTGACCAACAGGGTAAAATTTATAAAGATAAAACATGGACATATGAGCCACCAAAGAAACTAAAACAGCACTATGAAGGATTAAAAGCCAAGTTGAAAAATTAATATTTTGAAAATGATAGATGCTGTTACCTTCAAAAATTATTGAAAAAATTAAAAGACTTAGACAGCCTGTTATTCCCATAAAGGTATTAGTCAACTTAACATCAAGGTCTTTTAAATATCTTGAAAAAACTTGAGCGAGAGCATAACAAAGAGCCATTATAGTAGTATAAAATAATGCCAAAATTTCTCCCTTAAGATTAGGATCATAACCAATTAAAAAGATTCCAACAAAAGCAAAAAAAACTAAACTCCATTTTTTATAGCTTATTTTTTCTCCTAAAAAAAATGAACTTATAAGAATTGCAAAGGGAATACTTAATTGTGCCCCAATAATTATTGGAGATACAATAGTTGCTTCTAGTAGAGCCAAGTTCATAAATAAAAATACTCCTGTTCCCATCGATAATGAAAACCCAAATAAGGGTATAAAATATTTTTTTTCAGGAATTTTAAATTTCCAAAAAGGAATTAGACAAATAAAAACAATTCCCATTCTAATTGAGGCCATCAACATTGGTGGTAGAGAGCTATTTAAAATTAATTTACCAACTGGATAAGCACTACCAAAGATTACCATTATTAATAAAACTAAAAAGTAATGTTTGGTAGTCAAATTTATCTAATTGAAAAAGGATCTAGCGAAGGTTCATCAGAAGTATAAAACCATGTAGTTTTAACTCTTGTGTAATCTTTAATGGAATCTATACCTGCTTCTTTTCCATAACCACTATCTTTCATTCCTCCAAAAGGAGCTGAGGGAGAAATTAATCTATAAGTGTTTACAAAAGTTATTCCTGCTCTTATTGCTTTAGAAACCCTCATACCTCGAGATAGATTACTGGTATAAACACCCGAAGATAACCCATATTGATTATCATTCATTTTATCAATTACTTCTTCTTCAGTATTAAATTTCATAACTGATAAAACAGGTCCAAATAACTCATTTTCTGCAACAGGTAAATTATGATTATTACATTCAATAATTGTTGGAGGAAAGTAATATCCTTTATTAGAAAAAGAGTCTCTTTTTCCGCCACATTTAATTTTTCCACCTTGGTCAATTGTATCTTTTATATTTTTTTCAATAGTTTCTAATTGTTTAAAACTACTTAATGGTCCCATTTCAGTTTCTGGATCCATGGGTGTTCCAATTTTAATTTTAGATGCTCGATTAGACAGTTTATTTAGAAATTCATCGTAAATACCTGCTTGAATATAAAGTCTGGATCCAGCTATACAGCTTTGACCACTTGCACCAAATATTCCAGCAACAATTCCATTAATTGCATTTTCTTGTTCCGCATCATCAAACACTGCTACTGGACTTTTTCCACCTAGTTCTAGACTTACCTCAGATAAATTGTCTGCAGAATTTCTAATGATATGTCTTGCTGTTTCAGGCCCACCTGTAAAAGCAATTTTTTCAACTAAATCATGTGTTGTTAGTGTTTTTCCACACGGATCACCAAAGCCAGTGATAACATTTACCACTCCTTTAGGGAGGCCAGTTTTTTCAATAAGTTTTGCAAATTCAAACATAACCGCTGGAGCAAGTTCTGAAGATTTAATCACTACAGTATTGCCCATTGCTAGAGCAGGAGCCAACTTTGTTGCAGTTAAAAACATTTGTGAATTCCACGGAATGATTGCTGCTATTACACCAATTGGAATCCTGGTTGTTATTGCTTGAATGTTTGGCTTATCAATTGGAAGCACTGTTCCTTCAACTTTATCTGCAAGGCCTGCGTAATAATCATAATAGTCAGCAATATAAATTGCTTGTTTTTTAGTTTCTCTAATAATTTTACCTGTATCGATAGTTTCTATCTCACCTAGCATTTCAGCATTGTCTCTTAACTGCTGTCCAATCATCCTCAAAAATTTTGCTCTTTCTTTAGGAAGTAATTTTGGCCAATCTCCCTCAAATGCTTTTTGCGCAGCATTAACGGCGTTGTTTACATCTTTAGCACTTGCTTCAGGGACTACTGCCCAAGGCTCATTATTTTCTGGGTTTAAAGTTTCAAAAGTTTTTTTACTTTCAGAGTCAACCCACTCTCCATTAATGAACATTTTGTACTGTTTAAGCTTACTCATTTTTGTCTATAAAATTTTTAATTGTTAAATTTACATCATCTGCACATTCAATACCACAAAGATGTTTACCACCTTTGACAATCTTTAATTCACTATTCTCAATTATACCTTTTAACTCTTGTGACATTTCAATTGTAGAACCAATATCATGTTCTCCAGTCATTATTAAGGTTTTGGTTTGAATTTTTTCAAAGTCTTCATCATTTTTGTGTTTAACAAATAACTCATAAACTTTTAAAAAATTAGCCATATTATTTCCAGATAAAATTGAACTAATTTTTTCATAAGTATCAGGATTATTTTCTAAATATTTATCAGTAAACCATCTTTTCAATGCTTGTCTTGAGAGTTTTAATTCTTTTTTAGCTTGATTAAATCTTTCATTAACAATTTTTTGTTGTTGTTTTGAGCGTTTATATATTGAGCCTAAAAGGATCAAAGATTGAAGTCGATCATTATATTTGGTTGCAAAATTTCGAGCTATTAAAGAACCAATTGAAAAACCAATTAAGTGAATTTTTTCAATTTTTAGTTCATTTATTAATTCTATAAGTTGTTCTGAAAAATCATCAAAACTTATATTTTGTTTTGTTAAAGATGATTTTCCATGACCAAGAATATCGTATGATAGACTAGAGTAACCATTAAAAAAATCTAATTGTGGCTGCCAAATTTCGTAAGTTAAACCAACACCATGAACAAAAACTATTGGGATAGATTGTTCTTTTTTATTAAAGACATAGAATGTACCTGACGCAGTATTACCGGTTACCATTAAATACTACTTAGGCTCAATGCCCATTTCTTTCATATCTTGATATCTATCACCAGTTCTTGCGTGTGCCCTACCACTTGAGGCACCACCAATAGCTATAACAATTTCATCCTCAAAAGGAGCGTCATGAATTGTGAATTCATGTGTTAAATAATATGGCCTCAAACCTGAATCTGTT
>Ga0209307_1001102_pt1 | contig 17093 bp, 21 predicted proteins | sample COGITO_mtgs_1105_FD_185519 | JGI IMG/M metagenome (GOLD analysis project Ga0209307, IMG submission 185519) | Pelagic marine microbial communities from North Sea - COGITO_mtgs_110530 (SPAdes) (version 2) | ecosystem: Environmental > Aquatic > Marine > Epipelagic ... | reverse complement strand
TTTTTAAAGTATTTGATGAAACATCTTCAGATACACTTTCAATCACATCTTCAATATTTGAGTCTTCTGGAATAATACGATTATTAGATTGATTATATTCAAACATTTCTCCTGGATTATAATTTTCAAATGTTTCTAATGAATTATTAGAATTATTCATTAATTCTAACCCATCATAATTATCAAACCGGGTTTTGTTTTTATTACAATTTATTTTTTCTTTAGTTATATTCGGTTTTGAAAATGCCTCTTCAAGAGTGCAATATACCATTATATATATATTAGATAATTATTAAGTAAAATAAATAATTATAATGTATACATATTTTCGGCATAATATTTTTTTAATCTAATATATGAGAAATAAGATAAAGCTACAAATGGTGCGATTGGTAATAAAAACATAAACATTATAAACACAATTATTTTCATAAATAGTGTTAATAAATATTTAATTTTTTCCGATGTACTCATCGAATCTTCATCATCTTCATCTTCTGCTCTTATTGTACTCATTGCTCCAGATAATCCATCTGATAACTTCGAAAATTTACTTTTACCATCACCATCACCATCTCCATCACTATCTCCATCACTATCTCCATCACTATCTCCATCACCATCACCATCACCATCACCATCACCATCTCCATCTCCATCTCCATTATCATCATTGCTATTTTTAGATTTTTTTATAGCATTCATAATTTTTTTTTTATTAGGTATCAGTTTTCCAACTCCTTTTCCAATTCCTTTTCCAATTTTTCCAACCATAGCTTTCATCCCGAAGCTACCTCCTAACATCGCTTTTTTGCGTCCCCGTTTGTTAAATCTATTATCTATTAAAGATATCAAATCATTTTCATTTATTATAGTTGAATTTGATGCTAATGATACAATATTATTTATGCCATTATAAAAATAATAAATATCCATTATATATTAAAATTATTATAAATTTCTGATAATTCCCATTAAAAATTTCATTATTGCAAACATAATTGCCATAAATATCAAAAATGGCATTGCTGGTGCTACTGAACCAAACATTATAGGTATTAATACCCATGTCAATAAACCATCTTTCATCCAATTATATGTATTAATAAATACAGTTTTAAATTCTTCGAATATTTCAAATTGAGATGATAAAAGTGATTTTTCATTACCCGAATATTCATCATCCAAACTATTACTAGACGAATTATTATTTGAAGAAGTATTGTTATTAGCACCTTTGTTATTAGCACCTTTGTTATTAGCACCTTTGTTATTAGCACCTTTGTTATTAGCACCTTTGTTATTAGCACCTTTGTTATTAGCACCTTTGTTATTAGCACCTTTGTTATTAGCACCACCAATCATATTAGTTTCAGATGTATCAAAATAGAATAATTTTACTATATCCATTATTAATTTATAATAAAATTTATTTATAAAATAATAGTATATGATATATTATTTTATATATTTAGTCATAATTTTATTAATAGCATTTATCCCATATTTATCGGATAAGAATAAGGTTCGTTTATCATTATTAACAAATAATACAATTAACAAATTATTACTATTACTATTTTTGTTATTTATTATATTAGAAGATTATACCCTTGGCGTTTTAGTGATGATACTATACTTTATCACTTTAACACAAAAAATAGATAGTGAAGAAGGATTTCAGAATTATTTTTATTAAAAAAAAATATATTAGATAATTAATGAAATTATCTGATTTAAATAATAATAAATACTTTACAGGTATTATGATTTTAGTATTGAATCTAGGTTCCCGATTTTTAGTTATGGAACTAAGTGAAACACAAGAACAATTATTAAGTAATAAAATAATAAGAAGATTTATTGTTTTTACCGTTGTATTTGTAGCTACTAAGGATATTTATGTATCATTAATTATTACGGCTATATTTATTGTATTAGTATCTGGATTATTCAATGAAAATAGTAAATATTGTATTGTTACAAAACCTGTAATATCACAAGTTACTAAGGATGAATATAAAGAAGCTCAAAAGATTATTAAAATGTACAAATTACAAAAAAAATAATGTTACTAAAATTATATATCCAAATTTAAGGTTCTTTTATTTCTACCCATAGCATTACTTTTTGATGATTCCATATCACTTTCACTATAGTTCGAATTCATATCTATATCAACCTTATTATTTGAGCTCATATTATTTAGTATATCATTAATATTAGGTGGCCCATCCATTTCTTTTCTAGGTTGTTGTCTAGGTTGTCTACCACCACCACCACCACCACCACCACCACCACCTAAAATATCACCCATAAAATTAGAAAATCCAGGTTGACTATTACCCATAGATGATGCTGTTGCTTGGGCAAATTGTTTCATTAAATCCGGATTTTGTTTCATTATATCACCCATACCTGGTAATGATGACTTAAACATAGTATTGGTTAGATGAAACATAAATCCACTTCCACCTAACATAAATAATAATTTTAATTCAGGTGCCATTTTAGCTTTTGAATTATATTTTTCGTGTAATTCTTCAAAAACATCATCGTAATCATTCGCATTTTCATGAACGCTTTCTGACCAACCTTCTAATTTAACATCAAATGGATCGAATTTAGTATTCAAAAATTCTACAGCGGTAACAAATGCTATCAACATTTTTCTTTGAAATTTAATACTTTGGTCACATTCTCGTTGTCTAGTTAATCTTTCAAATTCGGTTTTAATTTCATTATATTCCGAGTTCATGTTGAATTTTTTATGTGAATGTATCCCCTTTGCGTCTAATCTATCTAATAATCTTAGAAACTCAGCCTTTTCTTTTTGTAATTCTTCATACGATTTTTGAGTCTCAATTATTGGTGGATTTAAATCTATATTTGGTGTGTTATATTTATCATCTAATATGTTAGTTGGTTTCTTATCATCCGAAAATAAATCATCTAAATTTAAATCAAGTGTGTCTTTTTTTTCATTTTCCATACTAATACTTGTAATTGGTTTTGTGTCTGTAACCGAACTTAAAGGTGTAGATGGTTTAGATGTACCTATATCACTCAAATTTAATGTAATATTATTATTTTCTATACTATCATTATTTAATACAGGGTCCGAGGGTTTAAATTCTGATGATTTATTATCAGAAGTTCCAGTTTTATTTTTATTAATTAATAAATCAATCCCTATATTTGATTCTTTTTTTTTAGAATTATCATTGAATATATTAATACTATTTGATGGTGTATTATCTAATGTTATAGATGACCCAACATTTATACTTTTATGATTATTGCTCTCTAAGTCTAAATTAATTTCTTCCATAATTAATATTAGTATATAAACTTATTTCTTTAATATAACGCAATTATTTATTAATATTCATCAAATATTGTGTCATCAAATAAGCATCTGCTAAATCATCTTTTTTTTTATGACTATTAAAATAATCTAATATATTAGGTTGATCAATCATAAGTTGTGTGTGTTTAATGGCTGTCATTTTAGTTCTTTTATATTTATCTTTAATCTCACTAATCTTAATTAGTTCATCATCTTTTTCTCCTTTATATACTTTTGTTTTATTGCTAGCATTTACTAATTTTATAGTATTTATATTTTTATTTTTTATTAAAAAATAGGAATACAACATAATTTGAATTGATTTCATGGTTGGATTTTTTAGAACAGGTTGATTTTCTATTATTATATTTTCACATTCCAAGATTAATGGATTAGCATCCAATGTTTCAAACATCCTTGTTCCAAGTTCTTCTAATGTATATTTACTACACTTTTTAGGTGGTTTAATTTTTTTTATCATTTTGTGTTCTTTTGTAGTAAAAGCATTATAGTGTTTATTACAATATTTCAGGGTATCATCTTTTCTATTAATATATGTCGCCTTTGATTTACACAGATTTCCATTTTTGTTATAACATATACATTTATGTATAATCGGTTCATCTATTAAATTAATTATTTCAAGTTCTTTAATTTTATTAGAATTATCTACTATACAATATGCTAAATTTTTAATACCTATATCCCAACCTATATACATTCATCTAAAAATATTTTAAGTCTTAAATGTTTTATATTTATATAAAATTGAATATTAATTTAAAGATGTATCTGAAGTACAAATCACAAATATGCCATCTATTTCAACAGAAGCCTTTGATAACTCAAAACGGAATCAAATCAATGTCGCTATTGTCGGTTCGGTTAGTGTTGGGAAAAGCACCTTGCTAAATACTATTTTCGCAGAGGCATTTTCAGACTGTAAGCTTAAAAGAACTACAATGACACCACAAGTATATTATGAATGTGGTGGCCAATATGATGCTCAGTCTGATTTGACTACTGAAATTAGATCCCAAAATACGGTTATTAATCATCAACTTATTTCTAAAACTGAACAACAAATTCCAATCACCTATGATGACATTCAAGAAACCAAACATATCGTATCAAACATTCATGATTTTGCCAAACTAGAAGAAGATATTTATCTTACTATTTATGATATTCCTGGTGTAAATGATGGGGAAACTAAAGATTTGTATTTTAGATACATTACCGAAAACTTCAACAAATTCGATATTATCATTTATGTTGTGGACATTTATTCAGCATTGAATACGAGTGATGAAAGAGATATTCTGGATAAGCTAGTGACTAACTGTAAATCTAATTATGAAAACTATGGCATTCACAACAAAATGATTATTCTAGCAAACAAATGCGATGAAATGTATCTTCATGATGATGGACATACGCTTGTTCTAGATGAAGAACTTCAAGAAATGATGGACCAACTCAAAAGTGTAGTGAATAAAAAAATTACTTCTACATTTCCAACGCTTGATTACAAGATTCTTCCAATCAGTTCAGAAAATAGCTTTATTTATAGGGTTTATTCTAAAGATTGTTCAGTTGAACTAGATATTAAATATTTGAATAAATTTGGATACAATGAATATGGTAAAACACGATGGAACAAACTAACCGAAAAAAAGAAACGATCAAAAATTCGCGAGTTGTTGGATGATCCAGATAATGATATTAATGAAACCTTGACTACTACTGGTTTCACTGGATTCAAAAATACATTGAACACATATCTATCCAAAAAAAATCAAAAGATTTACATCAACAACCACATTCAACAAGGCATTCAACAGATTGTTGGAAACACACAAATTGATATTACTAATGACATCAACAAATTTTATGAATACTACTTGATGTACAAAGACTTGTCTTCCAGAATTACAAATGGTATTGATACCCATAAATTGTTTGTTGAATCAATTACTAAATATTTACATAAATGGAATGATGATATTATTAATGGATTTATTAAAGCCGAACCAAAAATGGTTCTACAAACTGGTAAAAAAATATTTAAAAAGACAAAACGAAAAGGAAATTTTACTAAAAAACAAACACAATTGAAAGAGGTAAGCCTAGATGAAATTATATATAAGCTTACTTATCCACATCATCTTCCACAAATGGAAGAAGCTAAACAAATTATTGATTATGCTAAAAAAATGTTTGATAGTGATATTCCAATCATTAATGAACTATCATACGCTATTACATCATCCATTAACAATCATTATGTTGACGATATTAATACCCAAACAAAACCAGTATCACAATTGTTTGGACATTTCAAAGCATTGATTTCTAATAAATTCAAAATTACTAAGGAACTTATTAGTAATTTCTTTAGCAATACTGATATGACAAATAAAAATCCACACGATATTATTTCGTACATTGAAAAATTGGAAGAAACTAAATTGTTGACTCCTGAAGATAAACAAACTAAAGTTCTAGATATTCTTATCAATATTTATAAAAAATTGTGTATTGAAGCATACACTGTTCAATATTCGAATGGTTACCTTGAACAAAGAAAGTTGGCATCTTACAGTTATTTCACAAAAACATTTTGGACAAAATATATTATGTTTAATGACACTTACAATATCAAAATTAATGAGCTACACTATATTACTGATTCAGTCCCCTGGATGAATCTAGGATTTAGAACAACAAATGGCGTATTTAGTTATTTTCATAATAACAAAGATGAACTATTGATTCTAGAAAATTACTACTTGAAACTTATTTCAAATGAACACATTGAAGAAGACGAACTTGAACCAATTTCACCAATTTCAACACTAAGTTGTTCTGAGGATACTGTAGATGATAATGAATCAGATGACAATGAAGCCTCTGATGGAAATTTGAGCGATGACCTAGATAATGCTCTTAATTCTGATTCAGAATAATACATTAGATAAATAACATTACAATTTCAAATCCGATGGCAAATCTTCAACTACTGTATTATAATATTCTTCTATATCGGTCATTTTTTTTACATCATATCGGGTCAAAAAATTAATAGCGGTTCCTTTCCGTCCAAAGCGACCACTCCGCCCAATACGATGAATATAGCTTTCAATATTATTTGGAATATCATAATTAATCACCAACGATACTTGTTGAACATCAATGCCTCTTGATAATAAATCAGTAGAAATCAATATCCGACAGGTACCATTTCTGAATTCTTCCATAATCTTATTACGTTCGTCTTGAGACAAATCACCATGAATACACTCTGCTGAAAAATTAGAATTACATAACCGCCTATACAAATCTTCAACCATTGTTCGAGAATTACAGTAAATAATAGTTTGTGATATAGAACACATATCATAAATATCACACAATGTATCAAATTTATACTCATTATGTTCTAAATTAATTCGGTACTGAGAAATTCCTTCAAGTGTCAAATCCTCATTTTTAACCAAAATTTTAACTGGATTTCTCATAAAACATTTAGATAATCTAAAAAATTCAGGTGTCATTGTAGCACTAAACAATCCAACCTGAATATTATTAGGCAAAAATCTAAATATATCATATATTTGATTTGAAAAGATCTTTGATAACATTTCATCTGCTTCATCTAAAATCATCACCTTTAAATACTTAGTGTCCAAAGCTTTTTTATTTATCATATCTAATACACGTCCAGGTGTTCCTATTATAATATGTGGATTATTTAACAATTCATCTATATTATTTCTAACCGTCGTTCCACCCACAGATAAATTAATTGTTAAATTCATATACTTTGATAAATTTTTAATGACACCTTCTATTTGTAATGCTAATTCTCGGGTATGTGCTAATATAATAGCTTGGGTAACATCTTTAGTTGTATCTATACGCTCTAATACACCAATTGAAAAAGTTGCAGTCTTCCCAGTACCAGATTGTGCTTGAGCAATTAAATCACGACCATCAATCAAAGGCTTAATTGCTTTTTGTTGAATAGCACTTGGTGTTTCATACCCATTTCCAAATATTCCACGCAATAATTCTGGTTTAATTTCAAGGTCATCAAAATTTTGTGTTACAATAGTATTATAATCTAATTCGTCATCATTTGGCGTATCACTACCATTGTCGTTATCAATATCCTCTCCTCCAAATTCTTTAGTTGTTAAATTAATTTCGTTATTCATTAATAATAATAATACTATTATTGTTTAAATCATTTAAAAATATATTATAAGATATATTTAATGATTCCTAATGATAAAATAAAGATTAAAAAAATAAAAATAACTAATACAAGTTCATCTAAAGAAGATAACCCTAAAATAAAAAATAATGTTAGTATAAAAAAAAAGAACCAATCATTTAATGATACTATATGGTTAACTGGTTGTTAATTTACCATAATTCAAACATATTATACCAACTATAATTAGCATTAATCCAATACTTTTATAAATATTAATTTTTTCGTTAAATATAAAAAATCCGATTAACGAACCAAGTAATATAACCATCGCCTGAACATTTGGTATAATAAATGATACCTCATCTTTTTTTAATAAATATAGCAATATCATTGATCCAACAATACCAGTCAATACAGCTAATACAGTCCACATTAAATCTGTATTTGTTAATTTTTTGAAACATGTTAAACTACACTCTTTATATTTTAATAAATAGAATATAAATCCAACTACAATAAATATAGCAAATATTTGATATATTATAATAAACTCATATGTTGTCACATGTTTCGAAGCTTGTTTTTTCAAAAATGGATTCAATGTGAAAGCTAAAATCAATAAAACCATAAAAATATAGGTTGATATCATTTATATTAATAAAATATTATATTTCTGTAACGTTAGATGTTTGACTAACATTAGAATTTGAAGATTCTATAGATGAACTAGAACCATTATCTATTTCCATATTCAAATGATTTGATTCTGTAATTGAATCTAATTCATTTTCCGAAGGTTCTCGTCCATTTAAATTAAAAAATGTGTCTACAAATTTTTTATTACTTGAAATATTATTTATTGTATTGATCATCGTTTGACGATCGTTATTATCCATTTGGTAAATCTGTGTTGAATCTAACTTGTCTCCAATTTCAGGCTTTATTAAATCTGTATTTTTTTTAAATTTATCATTAAATGATGATAACACTTTTGGAATAATTAATGGAGAGACTTCTATTAATCGGTCGTATTCATCTTTATATATTTTTATTGCTTCATTGGATGGTATTCTATCTAATGGATGTAATGAACCTGTTGTTTTTAAATTATTATAAAATTTACCCCATGACACCGCAGCAACTCTATGACCTTCATTTAATTCTGAAATCTTTAAAAATTGATATACAGTAGTAATTATACCAGCAATAATAGATAACGTTCCGATACTCATAACCACATATTCTTTAACTTTGTCAGAAAATCTATCTTGGGCAAAATTTGCAGTTCCGGTTACGGTTGATATAATTATTACTGGTATAGTATACCAGGCATTTTTAGATTGATATATTTCTCTACATCGCGAATGCATCCATTGATAACATTGTGCTTTATCGGCCCATTCTTGGATGATTTTTTCTTCTTCTTCTTTCCAATAATTTCTATTGTTTTTTTGTTTTGATTTTGTATTTAAACTCATTAATTTAATAATTATATGTATCTTTTTAAATAGATTTATTTTCTAAAAAAAAACTTAATACTTTGGAGGTTTCAATTTGCAGAATTACCGATTCAGAGCATTCCTTAAAATATTCTATAATTTTATTAAAATTTTCATAGTATTTATTATATTCTAATAAAATCATTTCTTTTTTGTTCTTAATTTTAGATTCAAACGTATTGTTATGAATATTGTGTCTTGTATTTTTTGATATAGTTTTAGTTACAAAGGTATCAAATAGTTTATTATATTCATCTAATAATTTCAAGTTATTTATTGTACTATTAATTGTTTCGTTTAATTTTCCATATGTAATATTTTTGATTTTTTTAACATGAATTATTTTGTTAAAAATATTATCTTGATTGTAATTTCCTATTTCTAACTTATGTAATGATAATAATATCATTATAATGTATTCAGAAAGTTCAAAAACTTCATTTGAATATTTATTTAAAATAATAGTATAAATATTTTTATAATAAATGTATTCATTTTTTAAAATGTGTATTTGAAAGACTAAATAATTATTTTTATCTATAATAAGTATTGAATTCTTTTCTAAATCATTATATATTTTATTTATTGTTCCTATTTTTTTCTTTATTTTAGAAATATTTTTATCTAAAAAATTTAGATTATCTATTATTTTATTTGTTTTATCTGTTATATTATCGTAATTCATATTATTATAATATATTCATTTTACACCCCCCCCAAAATTAAATATTATAATATTATATATGGATATTCTCGAAAATTCATATTCATTTTGTGAATATTTAGTCGAAAATATTATACCTGTTAAAACACAACTTAAATTACGACAAATTATAAAAGATACTATTATATCAAACACTTCATTACCTGATGTAATGACTATTGATTATATAGATAATTTAATGAATCCAGATATTTTATTTATGTTATTTGAATTATATGATACCTATTTTTATGAAAATAAACTTAAAGAAAATATAGAATTAAATGGATGTAGTATTAGTATATGTGCAAATAACACGTGTACATCTACTGCTGGTATATGTAAATGGATAAAAGGTGTAGGTGAAAATAAATGCTTTACTATTGAACTATCTAAAAAGGTATTTGTTAAGGCATTTACAAATAGTAAATTTGTTAAAAAAATAAATGGTGGATTAGAATGTAATGATTTATTAGATTGCTTTTTACTAACATTTGAACACGAACTTTTACATGCTATTTTAATGTGTTTTTGTCCAGATTGGACCGAAGATAAAAAGTATGTTTGGGGAGACGGTAACAAATACAATACTAAACCATATGTAAAAGGTCCAAGTAAATGGACTAGAGAATCACACGCTAAATCAGGTCATAGTAGTACATTTATGTCTATATTGTATAATATGTTTGGTCATACAGATTATAAACATGGATTATTTGGAATAGACCCAATAATTGATACAACAAAATTAATAAAATATCTTAATATCGGTGATATTATTAAAGTAAGATTAAACGAAAAACAAGACTACAAAGATATTATTGATAGACAAGGATTAATTATAGAAAAAAAAAAAAAAAAAAAAGGTAAATGCAGTAATACAAGTACTAGAACAAGAAAAGGAACATGTAAATAAAATAACTCTTACATTTAATGTGAATATAAAGGCAATTATATCAATCAATGGAATTCCGATTGAAGAATTTTTAGAAAATATAGAAAAATATAATAGTTCTAAAAAAACAATATCATCAGCCGCAACACCTCCAACACCTCCAACACCTCCGGAATATGTAAATATAAATAATTTATCACCTATAAATAATAGTTCTAATATAATACATCCACCATCTGTATCACTACCTAAATATTTAACATCAATTAATATACCTGATAAATTAGACTTTATAAAATCAAACCTCAAAATTAAAGATATAATAACATTTGAAGGAAAACATAGTAAAATTATGACGGCAAATGTATCCAAAATTAATATAAAAAATATTAAAGCATCATCTCTACCTGGTTCCATTTTAATTAATTGGGTTATTCCAATACCATTAATATTAACTATAAATGGTATTACAATTGAAGAATTATATTCTAAACACACTAAACCTATTACTCCTAAACCTATTACTCCTAAACCTAAGACAAAGAAGAAAAAATTTAATGTGAAAAAGCATACAAAAATGGCTGGTATAGTTGATAAACAAGGAAAATCACATAAAAGTAAGGTTATAAAAGCAGGTCAATGTATATTTCCATTCAAATATAAGGGAAAAATACACAATGATTGTATTCCACATGAAAATGGTGACTGGTGTCCAACTATTAAACTAAAACCATCACAAACCCGTGATACCTGGGGATATTGTGAATAAATTATAGTATAATAAATATATTATAATTATATATGACCGAAACTGTTAGTGCATCTAAAAAAACATTAAAAACTCTAAATACTAAATATGTGAATGATGAAAAGTATCGGATAATAATGAATAAACATATACCACCATCAAATATATCAAGATGGAATGGGTGTGTTAGAAATACTGTATTGTTAAAACAGTCATTCAAAAAAAAATGGTATTCACCTGAACCAGATATATCTGAAATACCAGATAAAATTATATTATCATCGCGTAAAAAATCACGACATTGTCGCAATCTTATAACTAAACAATTTTTGGTAAAAAAAATGTCTAAAAAACAAAAAGAAATAATTAAAAATAAATTGATAGAAGTCGAAGAATCAAAAAAAGATTTAGAATTGAGAAAATTAGAAGTTAAGAAAAAAGTAATCAATAATATATTTTTTAATGATATAGGTGGAAATGAAGTATCTTTAGGTGATTATTATAAAGATAAAAAAATAGATAAAAGTATATCTAATTCATCATTAAATAAAATCGCAAAAAAACTATTTAAATTTGATAAAAAAACTAAAATAATGTTTAGCAAACCATATTCAACCTTTAATATAAAATTTGAAGACAGTAGATTAGGTAATTTGTACTCTATTATTAAAACACCTATTAAAATCACTATAATTATATTATAGTTTTTTTCTTTCTTTTCCTTTTTGTTTTGTTAGATTTACAGTCTTTGTATGGAGCACATGATGATCTCATAGTAAATCCTTTTATTTTAGATTTACATTGGTTAAATGTATATTTACGAGGTAATTTAAATATCTTTTTGTCGCTTTGTCGAACGCATTTTTTAGAACGTTTATTTTTACAACAATCTATCATATAATATATTAAAGAAAATTGATATTAAATATATTGTAATTAATAAGCAAATGAAACGTTATACATCTCTTATTAGAAAAACATTATCATTATTCAAACATGAAGACAAAACTGTATTAGGAAGATGGAGCATAAAAGACAATAAAGATATTAAACAATCATTAGCTAATATGGATAGTTGTGGAGATTCATTGTGCGGGACTCCTTCAAAATATACAGACGCTATAAATAATGTATTAAATAAAAAAAATTAATACTACTATTTAAAGATAAAACACGTTATTATTTGTAGAATGAAAGATAACTTTAAATCATCTTTTATAATTAATAATCGTGTTTTTGGAATAATAAATAATATAGATTTGATGAAACATGATATATTGATTCCAAATGAACAAAGAATAAAAGATAATGATAAAATTAATGAAATTGTTCAATATCAAGAACAATATCACAAAACACATAACTATTTTAATTTTTTAGGTTCCATAAATATTCATAAACATAATAATCGCTATTATTTAGTTGATGGACAACATCGATTCAATGCTTTAAAAAAATTAAACGCAAAAGGATACAAAAAAATAGATGTCATTATTGAATTAATTAGTGTTGATTCTATAGAAGACCTTAAATCAAATTACAAAGTCATAAACAAAAATACACCATTACCAGAGTTCCCTGATACAATAGATAAAAATATTCCAGAAAATGTGGCGCAATATTTTTTTGATTCATATCCTAATATTTGGTCTAATTCTAATACTATGAGAGTTAGAAGACCACACCTTAACAAAAATAATTTTCAAGAGTCATTGGGCATTTTAACCGAAAAATTAAATATAGATTCTGTCCATGAATTAAAAACATTAGTTGAAGATTATAATACTAAATTGTCAAAATGGGATTTCAATAATTTTCCGAAATTTAATACATTCAAAGATCCAGAAAAAATACAATCTAAATGTATTAAAACTAAATTATATTTAGGATTATTTACACATAAATCAAATGGATATGGATATGATTGGGTTAAACATATAATAAGAGAACAAACTGGTAAAGAAATTAAGGAACCTAAAAAAAGACACTATCGTAAAAAAATACCTAAAAATATTAAAGATGAATGTTGGTACAAATACATTGGCAAACATATAGGTGCGGTTAAATGTATTTGTTGTAATATAACCGAGATTACACAAACTAAATTTGAAGCTGGCCATATTATTCCATATTCTAAAGGTGGTCCAAATACAATCGATAATTTACTACCAATATGTGGAGGATGTAATAGATCTATGAGCGATAAAAACATGAATAATTATATTTCGGAATATCATCCGAATAATATGTGTAATTATAATAAACGAATTTACCAAATATTGTGTTAATTAATAATTAAATAACCAATAGTACAAAATTAAAATCTAATAGTATAGTATAAAAATGCCTAAAAGTAAAAAAAATATGCGTTCACAACGAAAAAGTTCCGGAAAAAGTAAACGAAAACTTAATGCCTATTTTAAACAAATGTTATCAGCTAAAAAACAAGGATTATCGTCATTTTCTTACAAAAATAAAACTTATTTCGGACAAAAGCATCCTACACTTGGTATGATATACAAAAAACAATAATTATCTATTATTCAATAATATTAATTCGCATTCCTTTTTTATTTGTTCATGTAATTTATTATTTTTCTCATCAAATTGATCTCTAAACTTTTCATATTTATTTTTATTCATGTTTGTAAATTTATCTTTACATATATTCTCATAGTGCGTATCTAATATAAAATATTTACCATCTACTAAATCATTAATAACATCTTTTTTCGTTTTGTAAATCCATTTATTACCACTAAATATTTTTATTTTATCTTCCTTTTTGTTTGGTAATAATATATTTTTATTTTCAGGTTTACAACTATTGAAATGTACATGTTCTATTAATTTAGGAATCATATTGAAAGGTCCTTTTAGTAAAATAGTTTTAAGATTATCTGTTATGTAACTTATATCTTCATTTCCATAATTATTCAATTGAATATTATTTATATTGTTATTTGTTATATTTGTTGTCCCTACTTTATCTATTAATTTATTAATATGTAAGCTTTGTTCGTTTACAATAGATTTTAACTCTTTAATACAACTATTTTCTTGTTTTTTAACTTTACAGTACAATCTTTTATGTCTATACATACTTTGTTTTGATTTAAAAGATTTATTACATTCTGTACAAATATATTTTTTGTGTATACTTTGTGTATAGTTGTGTATACTTTGTGTATACTTTGTGTATACTATTGGTTCATTTTTATTTTCGTACGTCATTTTCTTATAATTATTAATATGTTTTGTGGTTTTAAGGTGTCGTTTATAATTACTTTTTAGAGGTGTAAGGAAAGTACAACACTTACATTCATATGATACCATTATATATAATAAAAATATATTTTTAAATACATTTATTATTCATTTTCATTCTTTTTCATTCTTTTTCATTCTTTTTGCATTCTTTTTTCATTCTTTTTTTATTCCTTTTTTTTTATATAAGAAATCGTTACCATAAAAATACATACAAAATATTATAATTATAAGAAAAAAACATGAATATTAGTGTTGTGTATACAAAAAGAATAGGGGGGGGGGAGTTCAAAAAAAGTTTCTGAAAATGAAAAGTTTCTGAAAAAAATAAGAAATGTATAAATATCAATATGAATTATATTGTTTTACACCTTTGCATATTTAAAACACCGTATTTTAAAAAAATTGATTTAAATACATATTAATATCAATAACTATTAACAAATATGCCCCGTTCAAGACCATATACCACAAATCAAGAAACATGGAATACTATACTTCAAAGGTCATTAATGATTCCAATGAATCAACGGGAATATTCTTGGGGATTATCCGAGATTACCAAATTTTTGGATGATATATTTAAACTTTTTGAAGAAGATAAATATGTTGAAAAAATGGGTTCTATTATAAATTTAAAGTATAATGGTAGGAATGATATTTATGATGGTCAACAGAGAATATTAACTACAATTTTAATTCTTTATGTAATCGGGTGTCTTTCAGAAAAATTAAAAAATAAAATCAACCAACATTTAACAGTAGATACTGATTTAGATACTTTAACACCTGAACAGGAAAAAATTAAAGAGAAATGGAATGTAAATATAATACCCAAAATGTATTGTATTAATCCACATGATATGCTTGGTTTAGTTAATATATTTAATGGTAAAGTAAAACCTTGGATTTGCTATCTTAAAAATATTGATGATATAATGACATTAGATGATTTAGATAATTTAGATGAATATATAAGTGAACCAGGGGTTAAAGGAATTGGTCGTAAGGTTGATTTTATTAGACATTTAAGTTCCAAATACTCATATAAAGAACCAGATAATAGCACAAAATTACATAGTGCTTTTATAGAAATTTATAATTATTTTGTTCTAAAAAAATATGATGAAAAAAAATTAATTAATTTATACAAGTTCATATTACATGATATCGATATTCAGTATTATGATTGTGATGATCCCGAATATGTTAGTAAAATATTCGATTGGGAAAATAATAGGGGTAAATCAGTAGAATATCTTGATATTATAAAAAATCCTATTTTGGTTCAAATTCCAGATAATAAAAAGATAGAAATATATGAAAAATGGGAGTTATTGAAGCACACAAGTAGTAAAATTTATAAAAAGAATTTTGGACAAAAAATATTTGATATAGCAATCCAAATGTATAATAATAATCAAATTAAAAGAACAATAAATCATGAAGAATTATTTAAGCCAATTATTGATAGTGACGATACTTATAAAGAAATACTAACTTTCTTTGAAATCGTTGAAAGATTATTTGAAATTATGGATAAAATTAGTGACGATAAATTTGGAAGATTACTAAATAATACACATAGAATTTGTTTAAATTGGGAAGTATATATGTGGTGTTTATTACCAATATTCTATAAAACTAATAAAATTAACAGTAACTTGATTAAATTACTGACCAAATGGTATTTTAGAAATATTCAATTTAAATCTAGAAACTTTAATAATTTATGTTATTCAAATGAATTTATTAGAATCACTAATGAAGTTATTAAAAATAAAGAATTTAATTACTATAAAGAAATTGAAGAGTGTTTAGTTAAAAATAAAGACGATTCTATTAGTGATGAGAATTATTTACGATCAATGACAAATATGAATTTTAAATCAACCAATGCTACACATTTACTGCTATTTTTAGAAACATGTATTACTACTAATTTACAAAAGGTACCATTAGAATACACACTTGAACATATATATTGTCAGAAAGATAAATCAAAATTATCGGATCAATCTCTGATGAACAATATTGGAAATTTAACATTGATAGAAGGGAAAAATAGTAATAATGGTCATAAGGGAAATAGTTCTCTAGGGTCAAAAAAATATGACAAGAAAATATTATCCTATAAAGGAAGTAGTTGTAATATTACCCGTAATATAGCCTCATATTTTACAAGTTTTACAGAAGAACAAATTATTGAAAGAAACAATAAAATTAAAGTATCATTAAATGAATTTACTAATTATTAATACGGTATTAAATGTTCAAAGGTGTAAATAAAGATGAATTAAATTTATTGTAATTTTTTATAGTTCTTAAATAATAATAAAGCACATAATCCACCAAGTACTTGTGCTAAAACATATCCTAATAGATTCATTCCAGATAATTTACCATGAAC
>Ga0209307_1001095_pt1 | contig 17163 bp, 16 predicted proteins | sample COGITO_mtgs_1105_FD_185519 | JGI IMG/M metagenome (GOLD analysis project Ga0209307, IMG submission 185519) | Pelagic marine microbial communities from North Sea - COGITO_mtgs_110530 (SPAdes) (version 2) | ecosystem: Environmental > Aquatic > Marine > Epipelagic ... | reverse complement strand
AAATTTGTTTATATTTATAACTGAGTACGCTTTATTTAATGGAATTGTGGAATTCAAAGACGTGGAAGTGGAATTTACTAGAAAGAAAATCATTAAACTAATTGAAAAATATATGAAAAAAAAGAATAGTCAGTTAAAGATAATGACAATAGATGTATTTAATTTTTTAATTGTTAACAATGTAAGTGTTCCAATAATCTTTCAAACGCTTGATTATTTTATCCAAAAATCGGATGAAATAAAGTATGAAAAATTAAATAAAATGCTGATGAAATATTCTATAAAAAATACTTTTAGCCGTGTAAAGTTTGTAAATAGTTTATTGGATTGATATGTTACTTTATACTACAACAGGATGGATGGTTTTCACCATAATTGTTTTCTTTTTTAACTTTTTTTTCTTTACTTTTTTCTGATTGATATCATTTTCAGCCGCGATGTTTATTTCACCAAATTCGGTTAATAATATATTTTTCAAGAAGTTATATACACAAATTAATACAGATTCGTCACAATGTCCGACAATTAATGTGCTACCCGTTCTAAATATCATAAATGACACTTCTGTGCATCTAGCTTCTTTTTTTTTAATATTTGATTTTTCCTTAAACCCGCATTTAGTAGGACAAGTGCATATTCCATTATTGTTGGAATTGTAATAGTATTTACATTGTATTCCTGGATAAGAACAAGCGTCATACAAACTATGTATGTTATATTTGTATTTCAATATGTTGAAAAGTTTGTCTCGATTTATAAAATAGTTGCATTTAAAATTAGAATTGATTAATACATTTTGTATGTCATTTTTGTTGTAAGTAATTTCCAGATTTTCCAGTATTGTCAACTCTTTACATAGTTTTTCAAGCGCATAATGCATTGTATCGTCGTTTTGGATACCAGGTATTTCGATTTTTCCGGTATTAAATACTTTCAAATGTATTTCTTTAAACGATTCTTTATACCATATTCTGTATATGATAGCAAAGCAATTGTAGAATGCACTTTTCTTTTTTTTTCTATTGTTTAAAAGGTCTTTTTTAGATATCCCAATCGTGACCTTTCGTATATCTTTATACTTTCCTTCATTTTCATTTGTATTTTTATTAATTTCATATACATTAACAGTTTTGTTATTAACAATTGTATTTTCAATTTGTTGATCTAATCGCTCACTGTCTTCTTTGTTTTCACAGTTAATTTTAACGGTTTTTTTAATGATGCCTTCAGATTGAGTGTGATAGTCTAAAGTCGGCAACTCCCAGTATATCTTAAATATATCCAAAGGAGAGTTTAAATAACATATCTTAGTTTTTGTGGAAATGTATATATCACTACATTCAGGAATGATAGAAGGCTTTGCATCTATAGTAGAAGCGTTTGTATTTTTAACTACAGCAGAATCATTGTATTCTGTAAAATTCATCCATTCTTGTTCTAAATCATCCATCTTTAAGTTAATATGTCTATATTACTTTCTTTAAATATATTTTTATATCAATTTAAAAATTAATATAAAAAGAATGCCAATTGTATTGCTTGTATTAATTATATTGCTTGTATTAGTTAGTTTAAGTTTTTGTAACAAGGCCTACATAAAGCCATGTAAATATTCTCGTTTCCAACTACGATTTGTTGTTCTGACTTAACTGTTCTATGTGTAAATAATGATTTTCTTTTTTTACAATGATGACATATTCCGTTTACTTTTACGACATCATCTGCTAAAGGTATTATGTCTAAAATCGAGCCAAATTTTTTGCGTTGGTAATCTCCGTCTAACCCGCACACAAACACAATTTTATCTTGTCCTAGCATATCATTCACAAAATCATATAAATCTTCGAAAAACTGACCTTCATTGATAAACAGCACTTTATTTTCTATGATTTCGTCGTGCTTTAAATATAGATTGCCCGTATTTATAGACGGTATTTTTATTTTATTATGAGTTGAAATTACTTTTTCACCATAACGATCGTCAATAGAATGGTTAATTGCCACGCATTTATATCCCATGCAGTTATACTTGTTAAATTCGTTAATAATATTTGTAGTTTTACCTGCAAACATCGGTCCCAAAATTACCTTTAAATACCCGCCTTCAAAAACTGTTGCCATTCTTATAATTTATAAAATAGTTTTATATGCTTAAACCTTAATATTAATTGGATGTTAAACTTAATTGTTTAACTAATATCAATTTAAATGTAATTAAAGCAACATATATAATGAATCATAGTCCTTGGGTAGAAAAGTATAGACCGTCTACTCTTGAAAATATTGTATTAGATGATATGAATAAAACAATATTACAAAATATAATTATAAAAAATACATTTCCCAATCTATTGTTTTATGGTCCTCCTGGAACCGGTAAAACAACTACCATTATTAATTTGATAGAAAAATACCAAGAAGTATACAATCAACAAGATACTTCTTTAAAAATACATTTAAATGCATCGGATGAACGGGGTATAGAGGTTATACGCAACCAAATTAACAATTTTGTGAATACAGAAACATTTTTTACCAAAGGATTGAAATTTGTAATTTTAGACGAAGTGGATTACATGACTAAAAACGCACAGCAAGCACTGCATTACTTGATACAGCAATATTCAGATAATATTCGTTTTTGTTTAATATGTAATTATGTAAGTAAAATAGAATCTTCCCTTCAAAACGAATTTATGCATTTGCGATTTTCTCAACTTCCTGAATCGGATGTGTTTACATTTCTTAAAAACATCGTTGAAAAAGAACAAATAAATATTTCAGATGATAATATCAAAGCAATAATCGGAATTTTTAAATCGGATATTAGAAGCATGATTAACTTTATACAAGGAAATCATGACGATACGGGGTTGAATGTAAATATAATGACAGATACTAAGTGGGAAACATTTATCTCAACCTTGAAGAAAATCACCCGAAAATCACGAGCTAATTATATAAAAAAAATGTGTATAGAGCATAATATGGAGATAAAATCATTTATTTTGGATTTTTTCTTATATGTAATAAAAACATCACAATGTTTTTGTAATGTAAATGAATTTGAAATATTGGAATTTATTTCGCATAGTGATATTAAGGACACATATTTGCTAAACTATATGATATCGTTTGTAGACAATCATTTATCGTGATTAATTATTAATTAAACTATTAATTAAAATATGATTCGTATCGTGTTTTTAGTTTGCTGATGAACATGTTTGGAGGAGAATTGTTTTTATTTGGATTGAAACTATTTCGTTTAAGCGAATACTCTGCACATATTTCTTTAAAATATGTGTCTTTTTTGTTATCTTTATATGAAACTCTATATTTAGATGGTAAATATATTTTGCTCTTTAGGTAGGTCTGGTTTTCAGACAACATATTAAAATAACTATAGAAATTAAATTACTTAATTGTTTAAATAAAATAACTTAAATATTCAATACCTAAATACTCATATATGTCAACTAATGGTGATATTATTATTAAAAAAAAGAGAGGGCGTAAACCAAAAAAAAAGGTTGAAACGCAAGAGGAAAAAGTTCCGAAAAAACGGGGTAGAAAACCTCGCGGTGGAAAGATTGTGTCAAAGACGCCCGATTTAACGAATATTACACAAGATATGGAAACAAATATTATTTTACATTTGAAATGCAATACAAAGAAATTAGATACACAATGCCCTTCTTTATTGAATAATAAGTATAACCCTAAAATTTCGCAACCAGACCCTTTTTCGTTGAAGGCTAATCAGAAATTAAACTCATTGACATTTGAAAATATTGGCACAGCAGATAGTAGTGCGGATCCAGTTAATTTTACAAAGGAAGCATTTAAAACTCAGACTGTAAACAACTCATGTAGTAATTCTTATAAAGAAACACATGATGATGACAATATAAATATTAAAGAATTGTGGAAAAAATTAAGCAATTTGCAGTATCAATTACATTATAACTGCTTACCAGACAAGCGTTCATCGTGTTTTTGGTGCACTTGTGAATTTGACAATCCAACAATTTACATTCCTTCAAAAATAAAGAATGGTGTATATGATGTGTATGGTTGTTTTTGTAGTCCACAATGTGCTGTTGCTTTTTTAAGAAATGAACAATTAGATCACTCCGTTTTATGGGAGAGATATTCAATTATTAACGATTTATATGGGAAGATTTTTGGAATAAATATCAAACCAGCACCGTCTCCATATTATACTCTTACTAAATATTATGGTAATCTAACTATTCAAGAGTATAGAAAGTTGTTAAATAATGACAAACTATTGATGGTGGTGGATAAGCCGATGTCTAAAGTGCTTCCCGAACTTCATGAAGATAACAACGAATTACCCAATGTTAATAACAATTTATTGAGTCATCAACAGATGGCGCCTGTAATGCAAAATTCAAATAACTATCGCCTTAAAAGTAATAATTTAAAGCACGATAAACGAAGTATTTTTAATTAATTGATATTTAATTAATATTTAATTTGCGTTTTAAATATTAATTATTTGACTTGTTCTATTTGACTTGTTCTATTTGACTTCTTCTATTTTAATTTTAGGTGCAGTTTCAGTTGCCGTTTCCCCTACCATTTCTGTATCCGAGTGCGCTTCTGCATTCTTTTTCTCTTCTTCTTGTTTTTTTTGGTGCAGTTCCCTTAATACATTGATATACTGATTGTATTTTTTCCTGTTTTCAAACTTAACATATACATCATCCATAAATTGTCTTATCTCTCCCATCATTTGTTGATTTAATGTTTTGGGTTTGCTTTTTTCCCGTGGTTGGTCAAAATAAGGGTTTAAGTATTCTTTAATTACATTGATGTAATTATTGTTCCATTTTTTCAATCGATCAATTGCTTCTTCTTCGGTATAATCGGTTTGCCTCATTACTAAATTAATAACTTCCTTTTCGCGAGTAGTTGAACTCATATATAGATATTTAATAATATATTAAATAATATTAAACGGAAAACAAATAAAATTAATATATGGCGAGTTCAAAAGATATATCTAAAATTGTAGATGATGTTGGTTATATAATTACAAACAAGTTAAAAGATGTGCTATTACCAATTGTAGAGAGTAGAACTTCTACAGAAACAGCAATTTTAAATATTCCATTTGTTCAAGATATAATGAATGAAAATAGAAAATTAAAAATACAAGTAGCTGAATTAGAAACAAAATTGGCAATTGTAAGAGAAAATTATAAAAGGGAGTTTTTATCTAAATTAAATGCTCAATATGATGCTACATTAAAACAACCATCGGATAATAATATTAATTTGGAAATAAAAGAAGTAAATATTCATAAAAAAGATTATGATGTTTCAGAAATAGAAAAAGAAATTATAGAACTAAATAAAGATGAGATGGAGAGTATAGTGACTTCAGATGATGATCTGGATTGTGAAAATTTAACAGACGATATGGAAAGTCAAAGTATACCAGATGATTGTTCTACTAGAACAGAAGCAGTATCTGAAGATGAAGCAGTATCTGAAAATGAAGAGAAGTTTAAAGAAATGCAACATTTTATTGAAAATGAACCATTGCTTTGTAAAAAGGCGGTGGAGAATTATAGATTATATTATAATATGAATGATTCACCCAGTGTGGAAACTGTATACAATTCATCTGCTGGATTAAAGGCTTGGAGTGAAAGCACATTATGTTTAACCAAAGAAAATCAAAAAATAGAAGACGAACCGGAAGAAGAAGAAGACGAGTTAGAGGTAGAAGATGAAGAAGAAGAAGACGAACAGGAAGAAGAAGAAGAAGACGAACAGGAAGAAGAAGAAGAAGAAGATGAAGAAGATGAAGAAGAAGAAGAAGAAGATGATGAAGAAGATAAAGAAGAAGAAGATGAAGAAGAAGAAGAAGAAGAAGATGAAGAAGATAAAGAAGATGAAGAAGATAAAGAAGATGAAGAAGAAGATGAAGAAGATGAAGATGAAGAAGACGAACCGGAAGAAGAAGAAGACGAACCGGAAGAAGAAGATGAAGATGAAGAAGATAAAGAAGAAGAAGAAGAAGACGAGTTAGAAGTAGAAGAAATTATGATAAAGGGAAAATTATATTATACTAGTTCTAGTGTAGATGGCGATATTTATCGTGTGGGTGAAGACGGGGATGTTGAAGAAATAGTGGGTAAATTTAAGAAATCGAAGGCAATTTTCTTTTAGTAATATATAATATATAATGTTGCAGAATTTATGTACTCCTGCTTTAATTTATTTAATATTTTCAATAACTCAAATTACAATAGATATTTTCAAAAGAGATTTTAATGTTGCCTTGGTGAAGTTTTTCGTCGCCTTTATTTTTACAATATTATTAAATTATTTATGTCAATCAGGTTTAGGAATAGTCTCGTGGGTCATTGTATTTATTCCTTTTATCTTGATGTCAATAATTGTTACTTATATTTTAACATTTTTCGGAATAGATCCTAAAACAAAAAAAGTTAGAATACTTCAAGATGGGGAAGTATTAGTTGATAAAGATGAGCAAAAAGAAAAGGAGGAATTAGATAAAACATCACCCGTTTTAACCGAAATTTCATCTTCTTACAACGAGGAAGATAATAAAATAGAAGTTTCGTTTAATAGCAACGAAGGAGGCAAAGTATGGTGTAAAGCAGTGCAATCTGGCTCGACAGCACCAACCGTATCAAGTATTCAAGATGGCATTACTTCACAAGAATTAGTTGAAGGCCCCAATATTTGTAAAATAAGCGATTATACTTCTGATAAAAATCATTATATTTATTTGTATTCCGAAGATGTTAATGGTAATAAAAATGACGACAATGATATACTAAAAACAAAAAATACAATATTTACGGGCGACACCGACTCAAATAATGGACAACCCGGTTCAGATGAAACAGCTGACTTAAGTGGATCAACTACTGGAACAGCTGACTTAAGTGGATCAACTACTGGAACAGCTGACTTAAGTGGATCAACTACTGGAACAGCTGACTTAAGTGGTTCAACTACTGGAACAGCTGACTTAAGTGGATCAACTACTGGAACAACTGACTTAAGTGGAACCAGTTATGATCAATTCTCTCTTATTAGTGAATCAATTGGTTTCATGAATACAAAATCCGGATTTAGTAATTATTATCAAAACAATTCAAAATTATATAAAAAAAGACAGCAGCATATAAATCAAATAAACAACATTTTGGTTAAATTAAATGAACATGACACGAGTGCTTATTTTACATTACAAGCCTCAACCTGTGCAAACAAACCAACAAATACAGAATACGAACTATGTATGAAGCGTGTTATACAAGAAATTTATTTAAAAATCAAAACCGATAAAAACAAGCAAGAGTTTTTAAAAATGCTTAAAAATCAAAATATAAACATTAAAGGTTTAACCAGCCTTTTAATATAAGTTTTAACTTTTTAACTTTTTAAATATAACAATACAAGTAAATTAAATTTAATTAAAAGTAATTAAATTTAATATATAATAATAATACATAATATATGTTTTTTTACTTAACAATAGGCAGCGGCGTTTTATTATTTATTCATTACTTAACAGATAAGGAGCAATTTAATAGAAACATATTTAAGTTGTATTTTTCCGGCGTAAATAACTATCATTTATGCTGTATTAAAATGGAAGAAGTATTTGAACAATACAACAACTTAACAATTTCAAATCAACCATATAATGTCATTTCAACCCAAACAGAAGATGTAAATGAAAATATGATTTTATATTCATACTACCCATATAAAACAGAGCAAACTCTTTCATATTTCAATTATGCCCCAAACGCATCAATGATAGATGAAACCAAAAAGCCTATTTTATTTTTGAAATCGTATGTAGATGACGAATATAAATACCTACAATATAATGATATTTCATTAAATTTAAATATTTATTTACCACTACGACCCATATCGAGCGATTTATTTATGCAGATTGAATTATTTCACAAAGAATCAATACACGACATTTCACTGTCTTTAATTAAACCATTTTTAGTAAATAATAGTTTTATTTTAGATGCGAAGTTTGTAAAATGGTTTATGAAATCCAACTTTAACATCGATATAGATGACAATGATGAATATACTATAAAAATCATTGATAATTCCATTAATATGATTGAACTAAGCAAAAAACAATATATTGCCTTTGAAAACGACGCTTATATCATTAAAGATAGCGATAGCGATATCGAATGAGTTAAATATTAATTATTATTTATTAAAATAATATAAACAATAATTTGTGTAATTATATTATAATGGAATTGATAAACTCCATCGAAGACACTTCTTCTTCCCAAACTCATCAACTTATTGATAAATGGGTTTTATGGGCTCATTTACCACATAACACAGATTGGAGCCTTAAAAGCTACATTAAATTACAAAATTTGGAAACAGTTGAAGATGTAATAAGCATAACAAACGCAATACCCGAAAAAATGGTAAAAAATTGCATGCTTTTTTTGATGAGAAAAAATATCAATCCAGTATGGGAAGACCCTCATAATTGTAATGGTGGGTGTTTTTCATTTAAAGTTTTAAATAAAAATGTAGTTCAAGTGTGGAAAGAATTATCATACTCAATTACAGGAGAAACTCTATCTAAAGATATTAATTTTATGGATAATATAAATGGTATAACAATAAGTCCAAAAAAGTCATTTTGCATTATAAAATTGTGGACCAAAACACTAGAATTTCAAAACCCTGGAGATATAATCCCAATTAACGGATTACAAATAAATGGGTGTTTATTTAAAAAACATAAATCTAGTTATTAATTGTGGTATTAATATGCCAACACTAGTAGTTAATACACAACAAATTATTATATATGTTTGTATATAATGATTTCATTATTTGATGTATTTATTCAACTGTTAAGAGCATCTCCGGCTATTATTTTTTCATTGGGGCTTGTGTTATATGTAATAACAACCTTAGATATTTATTTAATATTATCTATTGTTACTGTTTTAGGCGAAATGTTAAATACTATATTAAAAACCCAAGTATTTAAACCAATTATGAAAGGAGATTATTGGCCTATTTTAGGGTATGGAACACGACCAGTTGGTTCAAAAAACAGTGCTCAATTTGGCGATATCAACATCCCTCCAAATAAAAACAGTTATGGTATGCCGTCCGGACACTCTCAAACAACGGTTGCTTTCGCAATATTTATGATTTTAACTTTGATAAACCATCACGATACCATGTCTAACATCGCGAAATATATTATCGGAGGGATAGTTGTTTTATATGCAGTATTGGTTCTTTGGTCTAGAAGTTATTTAAAATGCCATACAATACAGCAAATTATTATTGGATCTTGTATAGGATTAATAGTTGGATATTATGGTTATTTATATGGTGATATGTTTATAAAAACATCGCAACTAAAGTCTAATGTAACTGTTTGATTAACACACTCCGCTTCTGTAAAACAACTAAACTAGAGGTAGATGATATGTTGTTGTCATCTGCTACCAATAATTCGTCGGCGTTTGCTCCAAAGCAATATATGGGAATACCACTTTTTTTTGCTTTTAAACAAAATATAATATCCTCACCGGTTTCTACTGTCGGAACCGGGCTATCAAATAATTTACACAATGTTGATTTTCTAAAGCATGAACCACCGCATAAATAATCAACATGAACCAACGATGTGTCGTCTTTATCATAGTTGACATATTTGTCTTTATACTCTTGCTGAATACTTGCTGTATGATTATTTAAATGCTTAATATTTTTTGAATATAAGTCAATTTCACTATAATTAAAATATACCCTTTTTTGCTTTATACCAACCATCTCTGCTGGAAAAGCAAACAATCCATTAATATCTTGCTTTCTATCATTTAATATCCATCCATATTGACCAATCACGCAATCCTTAACTGACAATATTTCTACTGTTTTCTTTATGAAATCTTTTCTAGGAAACCGGTCATCATCTAATATCACCACATATTCAGTAGGTGCAGTTAATGCGATTTGATATCTACCTATATACTTAAAATTATAATCGGATTTAATGTAATTTAAATTTGGAAAAACGGATTTCCATTTTAAAAAGGCGTCTATCAAACTATCATCTTTACATCCAAAAAAACATCCCCAAATATATTTAGGTTGATGTGTTTGATTTTGCAAATCCGTTAATTGCCTATCTAACATGTCAACTGTTTTATTGTAGTAATTTAATATTACAGTAACATCTGAACTGGTGTCGGTCATTTAATTTAAATATAATAATATTATTATAACATATTTATGTTTTAATAATATTAAATAATTAACTTTTTATTAACAACTCTACAACTTTACAACTTGCCACTCGCTATAATGCCCTTTACAACGAAAAATACAAGGAGTTCCAAATAACGCATGTTTTTTTAAACAATTTGTATTCATAAACTGTTTTTCATATTGTGTAACTCCTTTGTTATACTTATATAACATTGACATGTGCGCGCCATTTGGCCACCATAATGGCTGCGAATTATGATTGTTTTCCGAGTAATAAAGGTTATATTCTAATGCGATAAACCCATTATCGTTTGTAATAACAAAATTATCACTTACTCTTGCTTCTACAAATTGATGATTTAAGTCTCTGCTAATTGATTTATGCAAATTTAATGCGTCTGATAATTCCAAATGTGTTTTCACAGACATATGAGGTATAATAGATCTATTAAAATCGTACCAATATCTGCCTTCTGGTATCAACCAAACACAATATTTATAATCTGGATATATTGTTTTGCCACTAGTGTCTATTTTATCTATTTCAGTCAATGTGTTAGACATAAATATATTATTAAATTATATTATTTTCTACTTTTCACTTCTAAATCAAAGTCTTTTTTTGTTAACTTATATCCCCAATGTTGTAAAGTTTGTCTTATTGCTGGACTAATATCATGATTATTCCAATCATTTTCACTTCCTTTCTTTAAGATTTGAGTCACCAGCCATTTACGAAAGCGTCCATTTGAACTAGCTATTTTTCTCCATCTATTCACTTGACGACTATCATCAGACGAACGACGACCCATAAAAAACTCACAATACCATTGGACCCATCCATATGGATCTTGCTTATCAATCCAATCATTTTCTTCCCAAAATTCCAATGTAGTTCCTACTTTTTTTTTGTATTTATTAATACTTTTGTCATATTGGTCGAATGTTTTTGTTAAATGTTCTAAAGGTATGCCTTTCCACCAACTTTTAGGGTATTTTTCATGTTGGTTTTTTAAAGTGCTTTTATAAAACTTGCTTTTTATTGGTCTCCAATAGGTTCCGCCAAAACTACCCATTTTAAACATATCTCGCGGACTTAAATTCGGTGTAAATTCAGGAAAATCACTAAAATGATATTTGCCATTTTTAAATACCGGCATATGTTTGCCTTTTATTTTATTTCCACGCTTACGCGTTTTATTTCCTCCCTTTATTTTTGGCACTCTGCGTGTCCCAAACTTATGCTTTTTACGAGATAATTTTGCTAATTTCATAGCCTTTCCTTTTGGATCGCAGTGCTTTTCTAATGTTTTAAAATCAACCGCAGCAGATTTGCCACCCGTAATAGCACTTGCTAAACGAGCATATCCCCACGAGTGGGCGCTTTGATTTGGACGACTACCACTTGAATAATACGCCCCTTGTCCTTTTTTCATTATTTTATTTAACCCCGTAATACTGCAACCAGTTGCCTTACTTAATTTTTTACCAGGCTTAATCGTATCTAAATCATACTCTTTTTCGGCTTTAACAATATGCTTACTTTTTTTCGACTTAAATGATTTCACTTTTTTACGAGTGTAATATTTGTTTTTTTTATATGCTTTTCTCGACTTTTCAAGCTCGGCTTTTACTATATCTTTGTCTTTATTTGATAACTTTATAGGAACATATTTTATGGGAACATTAAAATCAATCTTGGTCATAAATATTATATATATTAAAAACATAATATTTAAGAGAGGGGTGATATTGAACTGGTGCGAGGTCAGTAACACTAACTTATAGAGATGGAAGAGGTGCCAAGCATAGCTTAATTTCACCCAAAGATGCAACGCTGTATCGAACAATCAATGGAATATCGTTTTCCAAATACATTTCAATACTATTACACAAATTGGTGCATTTAATAAAATAACTAAGGTTTTTCAGTGAAAACTCGCCTTGGATAATTTCATCGTTTCCCTGCTTTTGGATAAACTCCATATTACCGTCACATTCCGAACGCCTAAGCGTACAAGAAGCAAATGGACCATTGCAACTAAACACCAACTCATTGCCCACTGACTTAATTTCTAGACGGTCCGATAAATTACTTAAATCACGCACTATTTTCTGAAAATCACTTGACGGCATATTAAGAATAGATGAATACTTGATTTTAGGCAACTCTAAATCGTCGACATCAGGCTCAATTAGACGCAATTTTTGATCTTTACACTGCTTAATATCACCATTTTCAAATTTAAGCCCCAAATTATCCACAATACCATCATTGTAGTCATTTTCCTCAATATAAATAGTTAAAGTATCATCATTATCAATTGAGTTAATTAGTTTAAACAATTGAAACATATTGACACCAATTACAATTTTGGGATGTTTACAATAATAATATTCAAACTTATCTGCCTGTAAAAATAAATGTGCTAATATAGTATGTGATTTATCCATATTAACAATACGAATCCCATCTTGTTGAAATACAATGTTTGTTTCCAGTAAAATATCCTTTAAAGCAGTCATTAGTGTTCTAAAAGGAGGTATTTGTATTGTTTTTATTTCCAATACATTTGTATTATCCGTCATAATATATTAAAATAGTAGTAATCTTTAAATACTAAAATTATTTAATATTCAAACGCACCTACAATAAAATAAAAATTGATTTAAATATAATGTAATAAACATTTTATTACACTATATTTAATCATGTCTCAAAACCTAGCAGCAGAATACCAAAAGAAAACCGACCGCGAGCACATCTTGGATGCTCCCGACACTTACATTGGACAAGTGGACGAAGATGAAACTAAAAACTGGTTACTACAAGACGACGACACATTTAAATACACCAAATATCAGTGGATACCTGGACTGTTTAAATGTTTTGATGAGGGTATCGTAAACGCGCGAGATCACGCAGTCAGAATGTCGCAAAAATCTAAAAAATCATCCGATATAATTACCGTAAAAAATATAAGTATTGAAGTTGATAAAGAAACCGGAGTGATTACAATGACCAATGATGGTAATGGTATTGATGTTGCAAAACATCCCGAATACGATTTATGGATACCAGAAATGATATTTGGCCATCTACGAACCTCTACTAATTACGATAAAAATGAAAAGAAAATCGTGGGTGGTAAAAACGGGTTTGGTTTTAAACTGGTGCTAATATATTCAAAATGGGGCATGATTGAAACGGTCGATCACATAAGAAAGAAAAAATACACACAAAGATTTGAAAATAACTTGGAAACAATTGCTAAACCAGAGATTAAAAAGTCTTCGGTAAAGCCATATACTAAGGTGTCTTGGTTGCCAGATTATGAAAGGTTTGGCATCGAGAAATTAACAAATACCATGTTTAACTTGTTTAAAAAGCGAACATATGATATCGCGGCTGTTACTGACAAACAGGTGGTTGTTAAATTTAATGGTAATACACTTCCTGTCCGAACATTTGAGCAATATATTAACATGTATATTGGTAAAAAAGACGAAACTACTCGTGTATTTGAAACTTCCAATAATGGTAGGTGGGAATATGCGGTTTGCTTAAGTCCAGTCGATGAATTTACACAAATCTCTTTTGTAAATGGTATTAGCACTACAAGAGGAGGAAAACATGTGGATTATGTTTTAAGACAAATTACAAAAAAGATGCAGGCGTATATTGAAAAGAAGCGTAAAGTAGTAGTAAAAGAAGCTACTATCAAAGAGCAACTTATGTTATTCTTGAATTGTGTGGTTGAAAATCCATCATTTGACAGTCAATCCAAAGAGTCTATGAATACACCCGTAAGTAAATGTGGAAGCACTTGTGAAGTAAGCGACAAGTTTATCGATAAATTGGCTAAAATGGGCGTAATGGACGCTGCTATTACGTTAAATGAAATAAAAGATACAAAGGCAGCAAAGAAAAATGATGGTCGAAAAATTAGAACCATTCGTGGATTGCCTAAATTGATGGATGCGAATTATGCTGGAACAGCTAAATCGAGCGAATGTATTTTGATATTATGTGAAGGAGATTCGGCCAAATCGGGTATTATGTCTGGTTTAACAAAAGAAGACCGTAATTATATCGGTGTATTTCCATTGAAGGGTAAGTTGCTAAATACAAAAGACTTACCTCAAAAGAAAATCAATGATAATGCTGAGATTACTAACATTAAAAAGATTTTGGGATTGGTGACAAATAAGGAATACAGTAAGCAAGAAATAAAGTCTTTGCGATATGGTAAGGTGATATTTATGACCGATCAGGATTTAGATGGTTCTCATATCAAGGGATTGTGCATTAACTTATTTCACAGCCAATGGATTGATTTATTTAAAGCCGACCAATTTATTGGGTTTATGAATACCCCAATCATTAAAGCGACAAAAGGAAAAAAGATACTTAGCTTTTACAATGAAAGCAAATATAATGAGTGGAAAAAAGCAAACAACAACGGCAAAGGTTGGACCATTAAATATTATAAAGGTCTAGGCACAAGCACTAGTAAGGAATTTAAAGAGTATTTTAAAAATAAGCGTTTGATAACATTTTCCTATACCGGAGATGATTCTGATAATGCTATCGACAAGGTATTCAATAAAGAAAGGGCAGATGATAGAAAAGGTTGGTTGGAGCATTATGACAAAGATAATGTTTTGGAGACCGATACAGATGATGTTTCATATGAAAGTTTTGTCGACAAAGAAATGATTCACTTTTCAAAATATGATTGTGAACGATCGATACCTAGTTTAGTAGATGGATTAAAGACCAGTCTTAGAAAGATTGTGTATTCTGCTTTCAAGAAAAACCTAACAAAGGAAATCAAGGTGGCGCAGTTTTCGGGATATGTATCAGAACAATCAGGTTATCATCATGGTGAGGCGAGTTTAAATAAAGCAATCGTGGGACTAGCACAGGACCATGTTGGCTCAAATAACATTAATTTGTTGATGCCGAATGGCCAATTTGGCACACGATTGGAAGGAGGAAAGGACGCGGCATCTGAAAGATATATTTACACAGAAATCAATCCGTTGATAAAGCTCATCTTTCCGGAACAAGATATGCAGTTGTTGAATTATTTAAATGATGATGGGTTATCGGTGGAGCCAGATTACTATCTACCAAATATACCAATGATTCTTGTGAATGGTGGCAAAGGTATTGGAACCGGATATAGTTATGAGGGATTGTGTTATAATCCAAAACAAATCATGCAATTTATCAAAAACAAAATTAAAGGTATGGATAATAAAAGCAACATTGACATTGAGCCATATTATGAAAATTTTAAAGGAAAAGTCCTAAAATTAACTAAAACCAAGTTTATGATAAAGGGTTGTTATGATGTGATTAGTTCGGATAGTATTAGAATCACCGAGTTGCCAATTGGCACATGGACTACATCTTATAAAGAATATTTGGAAACACTGATGGATGACAAAGGTTCTAAAACAAAGGCAATCATTAAATCAGTAACAGATATGAGCACAGATGCGATTGTTGATTTAGTCGTTAGATTTCAACCAAATACATTGGGTAAATTAGTATCTAAGGCAGTAGATGAACATCATAATATGTTGGAGAAAAAGCTGAAATTGTGTATTACTAAGCAAACCACAAATATGCACTTGTTTAATCATAAGCAGCAACTCAAGCGATATGAAAACATATATGACATTATTGATTGCTATTTCCCACTACGATTGGAAGGGTATGTTAAAAGAAAGGAGTATTTAATTAAACATATTGAACGAATTGTGATGATTTTAAGCAACAAAGCAAGGTTTATTCAGGAACAGTGTGATGATAAGATTGATTTAAGACGAAAGAAGAAAAATCAGGTTATTGATATGTTAAAGCAATTAGAATATGATATGATTGATGATGATGCTGATTATAAATATCTTAGGACGATGACTATTGACAGTGTGGAAGAAGAAAATGTTCATAAATTGTTGGCGGAAAAGGAAAAAAAGGAAAAGGAATTGGATATAATTAAAAAGAAAACAGTTGAACAAATGTGGACGGATGAAATTAGTGCTTTAGAAAAAGAATATGTTAAATATCAAGAAGTTAGAAAAAGTAAGTTGTTTGGCGATGCGGTGAAAGTTAAAACAAAAAAGGTCATTAAGAAAAAAAAAGGACATTAAGAAAAAAAAAGGACATTAAGAAAAAAAAAGGAAAACAATAAATTAAATACAATAAATAATTAACGAGTTAAGATAATAAATATTATATAATTTTTATTATCAAACTTCAAATCAAATCCAATATGGTCTTCATTTCACATTAACAGCGAGCATTAGAAAAATGTTTTTGTTTCTAAAGTATTGGTGTGATAAGTAGATATAGGACGCTGAATTGGCTTCGCCATTGTGCTTACATCTCTTTTATATTTCATATAACCATCCGCTTCTCCATATATTTGAGGAACTGCGTATTCACATACTAGTTTATTTAATTCACTAATTTCCTGTGTTACATTGTGTCCATGTTTGGCATTTTGTAGAAATATACTTCGCATTATTATTTTCAATGTATCTTCGTTTTGATTGCCAATAACAAATCGCTCATTTGACATCTTATAGACCCCAGACTTTATTGCGTTTTGTATAATTTCAATGTTTTCTTTAGAGAAAAAGGCATTTGATAAATGTGTTTGAGTGGTCGTTCCGGTAAGTGCTTCTCTAAAATCACTAGATGTTTCTTTTATTGGCATTTGATCATAAAGTGTAAATACATCTAAATTAGTTTTCCCCATGATGTCTATTCTTCCATTACTCATAATTATATATATAAAATATAATATATTATTATTTTATACATATGAGTTTTCAAAAAAC
>Ga0209307_1001088_pt1 | contig 17232 bp, 19 predicted proteins | sample COGITO_mtgs_1105_FD_185519 | JGI IMG/M metagenome (GOLD analysis project Ga0209307, IMG submission 185519) | Pelagic marine microbial communities from North Sea - COGITO_mtgs_110530 (SPAdes) (version 2) | ecosystem: Environmental > Aquatic > Marine > Epipelagic ... | reverse complement strand
GGATATCACGCTAGACTAATATGCTCTATGGCGTATATAAATACGGGCAGGCTGCATACTCGACTGCTAACCTAGAGGATGGCGCGTCTGTAATAGCAGCCACGTCTGCTGTATCGGCTACTGCTGGTTTTGTTTTAGAGTCTGGGGCTGCAATAGCTGCAGTGGGCGCGCTTACAGCAGCAGGCGGTTTTGTTAGAGAGGCTAGCTGTACTGTATCTGCGAGCGCAAGCACTACCGCATCCGGCGTTGCAGTTAGGCAGGACGATGCAACCTTGGCAGGGTCTGCGGCGGTCCAGGCAGACCCACAGGCAATACTGCAGGGAGTATCGGCAATTAGTCCCTCTGCCTCCCTAAGCACTGTTGGGCAAAAGGTTGGGCTGTCATCGGCGATTATTGCTGCAGCGGCATCTGTGTCGACGGCAGGGGCCAGGATAAGCCAGGGTGTTGCAGCGGTAAGTGTTGCGTCATCTGCAACGGCTTCTGCGGTCAAGATAGCGTCGGCCCAGTCGTCCCTTGAGGCGAACAGTCAAACAGCAGTGCTGGGTAATATTACTGCTGGCGGCGTAAGCGGTATAAGTGCATCATCTGCTCTGGTGGCTGTTGGGCAGATACTGTGGCTAGACCAGCCTGCTAGCGATGAGGTTTGGGCTGACAAGGGCCAGGCAGCAAATGAATGGTCAGATGTGGCGTCTGGCGACAATGACTGGGTAGGCGTTTCTGGCGCTTCACAAACATGGACAAACGTGTCCGACACTGTAACTTTATGGGAGGCCGCTTAAATGGCTGATACAACTACAACCAATTATGGTCTGACCAAGCCAGAAGTCGGCGCTTCAGAAGATACTTGGGGAACCAAGATAAACACCAACCTGGACACTCTAGACACGACCGTTGACTCTATCCAGGGTAAGTCGGGTGCGGCTACGCTAAAACACACTGACAGCGCTAAATTGACAACCACCTCCACAGGCATAGACGTTACTGGCACAGCTACGATGGATGGGCTTACTGTTGATGGTAACGCGGGTATTGGCGGCTCTACAATTACCGATGTAAACCTGCTAAACATTCAAGGGTCTGGAGCTTCTAAAAATATTGGTGTTGTTTTTAATGACACAAACACTAGCAAGATATTTGCCATACAAAACGGCGGCAGTGCATTAAAGTTTTTTGATTACACAGCCAGCGCAGAACGCATGCGCATATCCTCCAGCGGCTCCGTGGGTATTGGTAACACTGTTGCGTCTAGCATGGACGGAGGTGCTAATAATTTAGTTATTGGTAGCGGCTCTGGCACTGAAGGTATGACCATATACTCAGGCACTACCAACTCAGGAACTATTTACTTTGCTGATGGTACAAGCGGTGACGATAGGTTCAGAGGACAAATAAATTACGCACACAGCGATAACTCATTAAACTTTAGAACGAATGCTTCTTCATCGCCCCAAATGACGCTAGACTCCAGCGGTAATGTGGGCGTGGGGACTACATCGCCTAGTAGTTTTAATTACCTAAGCACTTCCCCCCATTTAGTGATAGGCGGAGGTTCTAGTGATGCGGGTGTCACCTGTTATAGCAGCACTAACGGATATGGTAGGCTTGCTTTTGCAGACGGGACAAACACAACAGAGCAGTACCGTGGATTAATCCAGTTTTACCACGGTGACAACTCTATGCAGTTTTACACAGGCTCTGATGAACGCATGCGCATAGACTCCAGCGGGAATGTGGGTATTGGTACTAGTTCACCTACTTTTACTCTGGAAGTAAACGGAGGAGGTGCGGCTGATAATTTAAAAGTTGAATCCCAGTCTACGTTAACTAATTTTTATCAAATAACCACTGGTGGGACAACTGTATTTCAGAACAATAACGGCAACATGGCTATGTTTACTGGCGGCGCAGAACGTATGCGCATAGACGCCAGCGGTAATGTGGGTATTGGTACTTCCGCAATTGACGGCAGGCTTGAAATAAAGAAAGCCACTGCATCCAATGAGACAATTCTTGGTATAGAAGCGTCAGGCGTCACTACTGGAACTCTAGGCTCTATCACCTATGACCAATCAGATGACAGCATGAGATTGCTTAACAATAGCAATTTTGGAGGCACTACTCTTAGGCTTGGTACTAGAGGTGCTGACAATCTGGTCATAAACTATAGCGGTAACGTGGGTATTGGTACTAGTTCGCCTAGCTACGAATTAGATATTCAATCTTCATCTGGAGATGCTGAAGTAGCAATTACTGGGTCAACAACAAATAATGCAGTGTTGAAGTTTGAAAATATAACAAACAATACTCTTGCTGATATATATGCTGACAATAGTAAGAATTTAATCTTTAGAACAAACGGCACAACAGAACGCATGCGCATAGACTCAAGTGGCAACTTGCTTGTGGGGAAGACTTCTACTTCTACCGCAAGCAGAGGCTTAATAATTGAAGATACTGGAGAAGTGATTTCTACACTTCCTAGCGGAAATACTTTTTTATTACACGATACAAATGCTTATAAGTTTTATGTTAATGCCAATGGTGGCATATATAACTATAGCGGAAACAACGTAAACCTATCAGACGAGCGTGAAAAGAAAAACATTGAACTTTTAGAATCTCAATGGGATTCATTAAAGCAATGGAGCTTAAAGAAGTTTCATTACAACGCTGACGCTGATTCAGATAACAAGAAGTTAGGTGTTATTGCTCAAGAAGTAGAAACTCACAACCCAGAACTTATCGGTGAGTTTAAAGTAGGTGATGACACTACTCGTATGGCTGTTAAAGAACAGCAGATGGTGTGGATGGCTATCAAGGCACTTCAAGAAGCACAGACCCGCATTGAAACACTAGAAGCTCGCGTAACAGAACTTGAAAACAACTAGAGGAATAAAATCATGGCAGTAACTTGGACAATCTCAACACTAGAACGCAACACATCAGATGACGGTGTAGTTGTAGCACATTGGCGAGCATCAGACAGCGAAGTAGTGGGCGAAGACACTCACTCAGGCAGCAGCTACGGCACTTGTAGCTTTACTCCTGACAGCACTGCTGACGGCTACACAGCCTATGCAGACATCACAGAAGCTCAGGTTATTGGCTGGTGCAAGGACAGCATGGGCGAAGAAGCAGTAACAGCTCTGGAAGATTCTATCGCTGCACAGATTGCTGACAGCAAAGCTCCTGCGTTAGCTATTGGAACTCCTTGGTAATGATTGCAGAAATCTCCGCAGTTGTAGGTATCCTCAAGGCTCTTAACGATGGCATTGCTACCGTTAAAGAGTCTGGGGATCACTTGTCTGGTCTGTCGGGATTATTTACTAGCCTCACTGACAGCAAGGTAGCTGTAGAGAGCATTGAAGAGGCTACTAAGGCAGGCGACCATGTACTGACACAGGAAGAGGCTCTGGAGCTTGCATGGGCTAAGAACGCCATACGCGAGCAGGAGAAGGAGCTAAAGAAGATAACGCCTAAGCTAGTCTGGCGTGACATGTTGATGATACAGAACAAGTCTATACTGGATCACAAACACAAGCTGGAGAAGATACGGCTGGCAAAGCTCAAGAAGCAACGCCAGGTAGGTGACGCAGTCAAGAATGTGCTGGTCACAATCGCGGTGCTAACTATATTTGGCGGCAGTTACTACATGATTATTGGAGGATTCTAGTGGAATATTTACTCGATTTATATGTGCTTGTAACGTCACTGGTTACAATAGCCAGCGTAGTGTGCAATTACACCGATACACCGAAAGACGATGAATTTGTTGCAAAAGCCTACAAGGTTTTGGAGCAGTTCGCATTCCTTGGCAATAAAGCCAAACAATAACCTGGAAGGAGCACGACATGGGCGAGAAAAAAACAACTCCCATAGTGATAAACGAAGTAGAGTACATTTTTGAAGACATGACTGAGCAGCAGCAGGTGATGGTAAATCACTGCAATGACCTGGATAGAAAGATCAGGTCTACTCAGTTTAACCTCGATCAGCTTTCAGTAGGCAAAGATGCATTTATCAACATGCTAGTTGCTGACCTGGACAAAGAAGAGCCAGGAGAGTAATTAGACATGCCAACGGTTAAAGAAGCCATCCAGCGTTTAGACGCTCACGAACGTGAATGCCTGGCTCGATACAAAAACATCGAGAAGCAACTGGACGCTGGAACCAAGCGCTTTGATGATATAGATAAGCGCCTGTGGTTTCTTTACCCGCTGGTCATTGCATCACCTTTGCTTGAAAGGCTTATTCAGTGAGTATATTTACGGCGTTAATCGGCCCGGTTGCTGATATTGGCAAGACGTTCCTGGCCAATAAGGCTGCGGAAAAGCAGGCCAAGCATGACGCCAAGATGAATGTTATCCAGAACAGTGCTGACTGGGAGAGCAAGATGGCAGATGCCTCTAGCAGCTCCTGGAAGGATGAGTTTTGGACCATTGTGTTAGCTATCCCCGTGTTTATGGTTGGCTACGCAATAGCAGCCAATGACGTGTCGGTAATTGACCGGGTGGCTGAAGGATTTGAGGCGCTAGACAAGCTGCCTGAGTGGTATCAGTATTTATTATTCATCGCGATCAGTTCCAGTTTTGGTATTCGCGGTGCCGGAAAAATTATGGAGATGCGCGGTAAGTAGCCGCCTCCGTCGCTCTGCAAAGGAAGTATAAATGGCATATGTTAGCGTAGACATTCCAGCAGGTATCTTTAAGCATGGTACTGACCTGGATTCTGTAGGCCGGTGGCGAGATGCCAACCTCATAAGGTGGCAGAATGGCTCTGTGCGGCCTGTTGGCGGTTGGACTACCCGTAAGGCCAGTGCATTCACTTACGCCCCCAGAGGCGCTATTACATGGACTGACAACAGTGCAGACTCCCACATCGCGGCAGGTACTTATGAAAAGCTGTACCACGTTAATAAAGTGGGTACGGTTTCTGACATTACCCCTACTAGCTTTACCACTGGCGACCTTAACGCAGACCAGAATCTTGGCTATGGCGGATCGTTCTATGGCACCTCTTACTACAGCACAGAACGTCCTAGTGACGGCGTGCCAGAAGAGGCCACATCCTGGTCCATGGATACCTGGGGTCAATATTTGATCGCCTGTTCATCAAAGGACGGCAAGATATACGAGTGGCAGTTAAATACCGGCACCCCCGCTGCAGCAATTACAAATGCCCCTGTAGGCAATGGCGCTATTGTTGTTACTGAAGAGCGCTTTATATTTGCTCTAGGTGCAGGCAGTAATCCGCGCCTTGTAAAGTGGTGTGACAGAGAAGACAACACAGATTGGACGCCTACAGCGATTAACCAGGCTGGTGATCTTGAGCTGCAGACCTCTGGCGAGATTATGTGCGGTATCCGAGTAAGGGGCCGTACACTTATCCTAACCTCCCTGGACGCGCACGTTGCCACATACAATGGCCCGCCAACTGTTTATGGTTTCCAGCGAGTTGGTACATCTTGCGGCACCATATCTCGCATGGCTGCAGTTGCGGTGGACGAGGGAGCCTTCTGGATGGGCTCTAAGAGCTTCTTTACCTACAACGGATCATCTGTACAGGAAATGCCCTGCGATGTCTCAGATCACGTTTTTAAGGACATAAACCACGCCCAGAAAAGCAAGGCGTTTGCAGTCAACAACTCTCAGTTTGGTGAGGTGTGGTGGTTCTACCCCAGCGCCGACTCTCTAGAGAACGACCGATACGTTGTGTTCGACTACAAGGAAGGCCACTGGAACATTGGTGAGTTATCTCGCAGCTCTGCAGTTGATGCAGGCGTATTCACTAACCCTATTATGTTTGATACCTCTGGTAACGTGCTAAACCATGAGACCGGGTACTCACACAATGGTAGTGAGACATTCCTAGAGAGTGGACCTATATCGATTGCTCAGGGCGATCAGATCGCCAAAGTAAATGAGATTATCCCGGACGAGCTTAACCAGGGCGAAGTTACCCTGACCTTTAAGACCAGGTTCTACCCTAATGACTCAGAAGTTAGCCACGGGCCGTTCGCTCTTGCTAACCCAACAGGCGCCAGGTTTAGTGGTCGCCAGGTCAGGATGCGTATTAATGGCACCGAGCTTAAAGATTGGCGTGCAGGCAAGATGCGGCTTAATGTAATCCCAGGCGGCAAGCGATGAGCCTGGCTGAGAACCCGCCACCCCCGTTAGGTCCAGAATGGAAGCCCTGGGGAGAGCGACTTGTTAGCTTTCTAGCCAGGACTAAAACCAAGCTGGCCTATTACATAGCGGGTGATACGGCGGCAGAAGATGGCGTCGTATTGTGGGACCGAACTGGTTACCCGGTAATATCCAAGAATGGTGAGTTTAGGCAAATTGTATTAGCTGACGGTTATGGTGAGTTTTCAGCCACCAGCAGCATTACTGCGGCGTCGGCAGACACTGCGTACAATATATCGTTTACGTCGGTAAGCGCTAATGGTGGATTGAGCATTGATCCCAGCGATAATACAAAAATTAGGTTTGCTGAAGCGGGGGTGTATTCTATTGCGGGACACCTGCAGCTTAAATCGTCAAGCGGATCAACGAAGACAGCGTATTATTGGATGGCTGTTAATGGCACAAACCTGGACCACTCAGAAAGGGTTACGGTGCATGCTAACGATCAGTTTATTGTCTTGGCTGTTAGTGATCAAGTTGAGGTAACTGCAGGCTCTTATATGCAGGCAAGGTTTGCGGTTAGTGATACCGATTTATGGCTTGATGGGTCTGCCGCAACATCTTTTGCGCCAGCGTCCAAGCCAATTGACCTTACAATAACCAGAAGCCGTCAATAAATGCTATAATCGGCCAATTATTTAGGGGGATATATGGCAGATTTACAAGAAGAGCTAGATCGTTGCGAGAAGTGGATAAAGGCAGCCTTGGAGTACAGTGGCGGGACGCACGAGTACCAGGACATTGTTGAAGCCATAAAGAACGGATACATGCAGTTTTGGCCAGCAGAACACGGCTGCGCTGTTACAGAGATAATATCGTTTCCCAGGAAGAAAGTGCTGCACATTTTTTTGGCGGGTGGCGAGAAGAATCAGATAGTTGACATGGACGAGTCGGCGGTAGAGTTTGCAAGACAGCAAGGATGCACGGGCATGACTGTTGCTGGCCGTAGAGGCTGGGCAAGGGTCTTATTAAGCAAAGGGTGGACCGAGGCGTTCACGACACTTAGCAAGGATATATGATATGAGCGGTGGCAAGGGCGGTGGTCAATCCACAAAAACAGAAATACCAGTGTGGGCAGAGAACGCAACAAAGCGGAATCTAGCGCGAGCTGAAGAGGTCCAGAAGATTGGCTACATGCCATACTATGGTATAGACGTTGCTGGCTTTAATCCTACTCAGCAGGCCGCAATGGAAAATAACCTAGCCGCTGCATCTGCATTTGGAATGGGTGCACCTGCCGATGCCATGGCTGGCATGCCGCAAGCTCAAGACTTTGCTGGTGGTATGTCTGGATACAGCTCTGGCGATTTGTTTGACCAGGCTGTTGCTGAGTTTGAGAGAAGAGAGCCTGCCTACGCAAAAGAATACAGTGAGCTGTTTGCTGGCGGAAATACGAATAATTTTAATCCCTATCCTTCCTACCCTGGCTCTGACAGAGTTGGCAGCATTCCGGTTGACTATAACCCCTACGCAGGATTAAGAAACACAGCTCCAATGCCTGACACTCGCGGAGGAAACATTGAAGTCGCTGGGCAAGACTTTAGTGGTCGCAACAATAGAATCGACCCCTATGACTACGGATCACAACTGCAGGTATTTCCTGAAGGGCCCCAGTTGAGCGCAGCATTGCCAGCTATGAACGCCCCTTCATTGGCGGCAGCCGCGCCCCAGACAGTAATGCCGCAACTACAGCAACTTAATGTTCCCTCAGCTCCTGGCAATCAGTTAAGCCTGCCTGCAGCGCCAAAGAAAGGCATTGATCAGATGATGTTCGATATGCGGAACGTAGGGAGGATTTCATAATGGCTTCAGGTAACGGTGTACCACAACAAGTAGGCATGGCTGGACAGCAAAGAATGCAGCCTGGCCCTATATCCCCATCTCAGGTTAACTATGGCCCGTCAGTAACGGAACCGCCAGGACAGCGCCCAGTACCGCAAGATGAGAATGTAATGAATGTAGGAGGCCCTGTAAGGCCGCCAAGCGATTTAATTGTCAAAAGGACTCCTACGCCACAGTCTGGACCTAAGCTGGCGCCTCCCGTTATGCCGCAAGTGCTGGATTCTGCCGGACGGCCTGGTGGCGGCGGTAAAGCTGGCGGTCGCGTACAGCAGCAGCAACAGCAAGCTCCGCAAGCTCCAAATATTAATCAGAGTGCCGCGCAGGGTATTCAGGGCGCTATGGCTGGCGCTGCTAGAGAGATGAACTATCAGCCCATGAACGTGCGGTCTCCTGGCTATCGGGCAACTCAGACTGGCGCACAAGGTTACGGCGCGGCACAAGCTGGCGCTAGAGGGTTCCAGGGTGCTGATGTAGGCGCAACAGGCTATGGTGCAGCTCAGGCTGGAGCCACTGGCTTTGGTGCCGCAGATGTTGGCTCTCAGGGCTTCCAAGCTGCTGGGCTAGGCGCTCAGGGCTATGGCGCAGAGCGTGCAGGCGCTACTGGATTCCAGGCTGCTGGACTCGGCGCTCAGGGTTATGACGCTGCTCGCACTGGGGCAACTGGATTCGGCGCAGAAAGATTAGGCGGCGCACCGACAGTAACGTCCAGAGATGTGACGGCTGGCCAATTAGCTGGCACTGACCTAAGTCAGTATTACAACCCTTATGAAAGCCAGGTTGTGCAGTCTACACTGTCTGACCTAGATCGCGCCCGACAGATATCAATGGGCCAAGCTGGAGCTCAAGCAAGCGCAGCAGGTGCTTTTGGTGGCTCTCGACAGGCTTTGATGGAGGCCTAGACTAATCGCGCATTTGCCGAACAGGCCGCACGATCTGCAGGTCAGTTACGTCAGGCTGGATTTACTCAAGCCCAGGGCATGGCGCAACAAGACATTGCTGGCAGAATGCAGGCTAGCCTTGCTAACCAGCAGGCGGGTCTACAGGCTGGCACTACTAGCGCTAACCTGGCACAGCAAGCAGCCCTGGCCAATCAGGCGGCTGGCATGCGTGCAGGTGAGTTTAGTGCATCCGCTGCTAACCAGGCGGCTCTTGCCAACCAGGCTGCGCAGAACCAGGCTCGACAGTTTAGCGCTCAGGCTGGCAACGTCGCTGGAGCGCAAGCATCTGCTCAACAACAGGCTGCAAGTCAATTTGGCGCATCTGCTGCCAATCAGGCTGCTCTTGCTAATCAAGCTGCAGCGAATCAAGCGGCACAGTTTGGCGCAGGGGCTCAGAACCAAGCCGCTGCACAGGCATCTGCACAACAGCAGGCTGCCGCGCAGTTTGGTGCTCAAGCAGCTAATCAGGCCGCAGCACAGAGGTCAGCACAGCAGCAAGCAGCCTCTCAGTTCGGTGCGTCAGCAGCCAACCAGGCAGCCTTAGCTAACCAGGCAGCATTGAATCAGGCAGGACAATTCGGTGCCGCTGCTCAGAACCAGGCTATGGCCCAGGCGTCAGCGCAACAGCAGGCGGCTTCTCAGTTTGGGGCATCTGCCGCGAACCAAGCAGCCCTGGCTAATCAGGCAGCGCTTAACCAGGCATCGCAGTTTGGCGCAGGCGCAGCTAATCAGGCGGCTTTGGCGAACCAGTCAGCACTTAACCAGGCTGGACAGTTTAACGCCTCACAGTCTCTTCAGGCACAGCTTGCTAACCAGGCTGCAGGTCTTACTGGCTCATCGCAGCGTCTTGGCGCGGCAGGTCAACTGGGCTCACTGTCTAACCTTGGTTTCGGCATGGGACAGACGGTTAACCAGAACCTACAGCAGCAGGGTATGCTACAGCAGGCTCTACAACAGCAGCTTATCGACGCAGCTAAGGCTCAGTTCCAGGGCTACCAGCAGGCTCCGTACACATCTATCGGATTACTGTCACAGGCTCTTGGCGCGGCTCCAATACCCCAGAGTCAAACCACGCAGAAAAACCTTGGCGCTATGGACTACATGACTATGGCCGCTCAGATGGCGGCGATGTCCGACGCCCGTCTTAAAACCAATATAAACCAAGTAGGCCATCTTCCAAACGGATTAGGCTTGTATACTTGGGATTGGAATGATGAGGCTGTTGAGAAAGGGTTAAGCAGTAGCATGACATTGGGTGTAATGGCCCAGGAAGTTGAGAGTGTAATGCCTGAGATGGTCGTTACTACCCCGTCTGGATACAAGGCTGTGAAATACGGCGAGCTTTACAAGGGATTATAAAATGTTTGGATACCAAAAAAAGAACGATCAAGAAGAGATGCTGCGCAAGGCTCTTATGAGCTCTAACATGGTAGACCCGTCAATGATGGCGGGTATGACTGCTAACCAGGGCGCGATCAATAACTTTGCTGCCCCGGCGGCTCCATCTGAAAGCATGCTAGGCGTGCAGGCTCAACCCGGCGCAATCGACAACACTGCGGCTGCTATGGAATCTTTAAGCCAGGCTCAGACTCTAGACCCTGCGTTCCTACAAGCACAGCAGAATGCTGAGTCAGATATCGCTAGAGAGCAAATGATTAGCAACCTGGGCGACATGGCATCTTCTATGTCTTACCAGGTTACACCTCCAGGGATGATTCCCTTGCAGCGCGGTGGAGGCATGATGGCGCTTCCTGAGATTCCAAACTTGGCATCATCTTCTCCAATGACTAACCCGGCAACAGGAGAGCAAGTAGATTTTAGCGGCTTGTTAGACTTGTTTAAAAACAAAGGGAGCGGAGCATGACACCAGAACAAATGCAGGCTGAGATGGAGCGCTTGAAGGCAATGGGCACATTTGGCCCACAGCAGCTTCCACAGATGCCACAGATGCCTGGGGCTAATTATCAGCCAGGCGCTGTCAATAACATACAGAGCGCTGTAAATCAGAGCATGATGCCTGCTGCCACAATACCGCAGGCAATGCAGCCAATGCAGCCCCTACAGATGCCACAAGCCCCACAAGCTCCCCAGGAGAAGCCAGGGCTATTGTCTCGTATCGGCAGTGGCGTTCAGGACTTTGTGCAGGACAAGGACCGCATGATGGACCTGGCTGCAGCATTTAACAGTATGCGCTATGCTCCAGATGCAGGCATACAGCAGGCTTATGCTGACCGTCAGAAGATGCGCACAGTATCCTCGCAGGCTAACCAGACTGCCGCTTATTTAAGACAGCAGGGACAGCCTGAGCTTGCCGCTATGGTTGAGGCTAATCCAGCCCTTGCAAAAGATGCTCTTGCTGAGTTTACAAAGAAGAAAATGGGCACCAGCTACGCCTCTAAAAACATCGGATCAATCCAGGTTGCAGAAGAAGACATGACGGTCGGCGATACGCAGCTTAAGGCTGGCGATCAGTACGTTATTACTTACGATCCTAATGCAGAAGACGGATACTCTGTTACTAAACTAGGCACGCGAGGAGTGACTTCTCAGGCAAAAGCGCAATTTGAAAGTGAATCTCAATTTAAACTTGCTGACGTTGAAGCCGCAAGAGAGAGAGGCGAGAAAGTATTTGACCAGTCTCAACAGGTTAATCGATCTATCGATATTATGAAGCAAGCCAGGGATTTAGCTGCGTCCCCAGAAGGCGTTCAAACTGGTTGGATTAAGCGGTTTTTGCCTGCGTTTGACGAAAACACTGCAATGTTTAACTCACTTAGAACCACCCTTGGTATTGATGTAATTAACAGCGCCACGTTTGGTGCGCTAAGCGAGCGAGAGCTAGACCTAGCTTTAAGTAGGGACATCCCTAACAGCTTAAAAGGCCAGAAGCTAATTAACTATTTAGACGAAAAGATAGCTGCGCAAAACAAGCTGTATCGAGAGATGACAAAGATGGGCAGGAAGCTGCAGAGCGGTATTGGTCTTGGGCAATATATGAACGATATGCAGGACGAGATAAATGCTGCAACAGCCATCACTGCTCAGTACCCAGCTGGCGACCCTGGCATGACGTATGCTTTATGGGGTGAAATGTCTAACCAGGACAGAAAAGATTACCTAGAGGCTGCTCAATAATGGCTAGAACCAAAGAAGAGATACTAGCGAAGTACAGGCCGCAAGCGATAGCACAAGGTCCTGTTGAAAGCCAAAAACTTAGAACTGTCGCCCAAGGCTTATCTTTTGGTTTTGCAGATGAGATCGAAGCCGCAGTAAAATCACTTCTTCCTGAGTCGATGGGCGGCAGGGACTATGAGGTCATTAGGGATGAATTAAGGGGCAAGCTGACAGAATATAAGACAGCAAACCCTGGCGAAGCTATCACCCTAGAAGTGGCTGGTGCTTTCATTCCGTCTGTTATGATGTCCATGACTGGCGTTGGAGCTCCAGCCGCAGGGTCTAATTTAGCTCGAATTGCAAAAGTGGCTGCAGGAGAATCTGCATTAACCGCAATAGGCTCATCTGAAGCTGACATGTTTAGCGGGCAGGGAGTGCAAGACGTTGGTCTAGGAACTGCTGTAGGTACTGCTGCTGGAACAACCGCAGAAGTTGCTATGGGCAAGCTGGGACGGCTAGGAAGATCTGTTATTGACTATGCAAGGCGCAAAATGAAAGGCGCCGACACTGCAGTACAGAAAGAGCTTTTGCGTCTAGCTGAGGCGACCGGGTTGACTGTTGATGAGATAGTTCAAGACGTTGCCAGCGGCAGAATTATGGCAGATAACGCCACGCTAACTGCTGCAATTAAAGGCATGGTTACCGAGGGCGGTGAAGTTAAACCAACAATACTAAGCGCAAGCGAGGCCAGAAGAACAGCCACAACCCGGCAAGCCAGTGAGTCTATGTCTGGGGCATTATCTCCAGATGTCTCTGATCCAAATATACTCAGGGCAAGGGCTGCAACTGAAGAAGGGCTGAAAGAAGATAGAAGCGGGGCATACGGTGAAGTGTTTGCGCGGCCAGAAAGCCAAACTGTAACTTTGGAGGTTGCGGATGAGATGCTTAATATATTGCAAACCGTGCCTACAAGCCGCCAGGCATTAAAAGAAATCTACGAAGCAAGGAGCATTGTTCCGTTATTTAGAGAAATGGAAGACGGTTCAATTCAGTTTACGCGAGCGCCAAATTTAGAAGATGCCGAAATACTCCGGCGCAATGTTAAAGAACAGACTGGAGCTAGGTATAAAGCCGGCGAAGGCACTATGGGCGAGGTGCTTGGAGCAAAAGAAAAAACTTTAAGGGGCGCAATTGATCAAACCAGCCCAGATTTAGGTCAAGCCAGGGCTCAATATGCTGGCATGATGTCTCAGAATGAGATGTTTCAGGCTGGCCGCAAGGCTTTAAGCATGAACGCTGATGAGCTTGAAATTTTAGTTGGCAGACTAAATACAGCTGAGCTAGAAGCTTTTAGAGCTGGCGCAATGGCCAACATTAACGATAAGGCTCGTAGGTCAGGAACCACAATTGAAAATCTTGCTAAAGAAGATATGCAGCTTGGCACCGTTTTAAGAATTTTATTGCCAGAAGAGCAAGCAGCGAGAGTGGTGCAAGATGTGACTAGAGCGGCTGAGGCTACCTCAATGGACAAGTTAATACAGCCAAGAGCGCAGTCAATGACGCAGGCGCTGCAAAGAGAAGCCCAGTTGCGCGGTGGCGGCGTTTCGATGGATGATGTTGCCAGGGGTATGGGTGGCGATCCTCTAGCTATGATTAAACTTGCTGTTAACATGGTCCCATCTGGTGAGGGATTGTCTGACCGACAAATGGTCGAAGTTGCCAAAATATTGTATAGTGAGTCGCCAGAGCTGGTAGAGCGAGCATTGAAGGATAATACTGTATTTGGCGAATTGTTGAAAAAAGTAGATAAAGCTGCGGCAACAATTGCTCAAGCAGGCAGGACGGCAGGTGCGCAGCAAGGCGCAAAAGTGCCAAGTGGCCCTAACTCAAATGTGCCAAACTTTTTCCAGGAGTAAGACGTGGAACTAAAACCATTAGAAGCAGATGACGTAGAAAACATTGCCCGCGAGGCCATCCTGGACGCTGTTGACTTTGTTGAGAGTGAAGTGGCTGAGGACCGTATTAAGGCCCAGCGCTACTACAACGGCGAGGTAGATATCGGTGAGGAAGAAGGCCGATCTAGCGTCGTATCTACAAAGGTGCGTGACGCTATACGATCTATTAAGCCCAGCTTGCTGCGTGTATTCCTGTCTACTGATCGCCCGGTTGAGTTTGTCCCTACCGGACCAGAAGACATTAAGTTTGCCGAGCAGGCCACTAAGTACATCCAGTACAAGTTCCAGGAGCTGAATGGTTACGACGTGTTGAACGATGTATTCCATGATGCCCTGCTAAAGAAGACAGGCATTGTTAAGGTCTACTGGGATACATACGACGAGAGCGAGACTTACACTTTTAACAACCTGAACGACATGGAGTTTTCGACCATTGTTAACGAGCAGGACGTTGAGGTTATCGAGCACACCACAAAGATAGAGATTGAGCTGGATGAGTTTGGCGCAGAGGTAGAGATGCCACGTCACGACCTCAAGGTCAGCAAGATCAGAGAGATGGGTGACTTGTGTGTTGAGGCTGTACCGCCAGAAGAGTTTTTTATAGATCGTAACGCAAAGAGCATCGAGACCGCTTACGTTGTTGGCCACAGAACTGAGGTCCGAGTAAGTGACCTGGTGGCTATGGGGTATGACTTTGACGTTGTATCTGAGATGTCCGGCCTAGGGCACTCTGACACATTCTCTGAGGTTGAGGACTACGAGCGCCGAGGCTATGAGCAGGACTATCAGTCAGAAAACCCTATGGACCCATCTATGCGTGTTGTAGCTCTGACCGAGCTGTACATGAAGATAGACACTAACGGCACTGGCGTTGCAGAGATGCAGAAAGTCGTACTAGGCGGCAGCGAGTATCAGCTACTAAGTTATGAGCCCTGGGGTGACCAGCCCTTTGCTGCTTTTGAGATAGACCCTGAGCCGCATACGTTCTATGGCAAGTCTATTGCTGACCTGCTGTTTGAGGACCAGGACGCAGCCACCATGATGATCCGTGGCGTGCTGGACAACGTGGCGCTGACTAACCACCCCCGCACCGAGGTTATTGATGGCGCGGTGAACATGGACGACATGCTGAACAATGAGATCGGCGGTATCGTTCGGGTACGTCAGGGAGGGGCAATACAGCCCCTTTCAGTGCCATTTGTAGCCAATCAAACGCTAGCGGCTATCGAATACTATGACACGACTATTGAGCAGAAAGTAGGCATCTCAAAGGCCAGTTTAGGGCTTAATCCAGATGCGCTGCAGGCAACTACTGCAACTGCGGTCCAGGCTACTATGCAGGGAGCTGCAGGTCAGATTGAAGTCATGGCTCGCAACCTGGCAGAAGGCGGTGTTCGGCATATGTTTAAGCTGATGCTGAAGCTGGTGATCGAGAACTGCGATGAAGAAAAGATTATGCGCATTAGTGGCGAGGACTATATCCCCGTCGATCCGCGATCCTGGAACAAGAAGATGGATACCTCTGTCAATGTTGGCCTGGGTACTGGCCGGGAAGATCAGCGTAACGCTGCCCTGACTCAAGCCCTGCAGATGCAGATGCAGATATTCCAGGCATACGGCCCAGGGAATGGCCTTGTGACGATGACACAGATACGCAATACCCTGGCAGACATGCTAGCGCTAAATGGCGTTAGAAACGCTGACAGGTACTTTACGCCGATGAATCCAGAGCAAGAGCAGGCGCTACTAGCACAGCAGCAGCAAGGCCAGGAGCAGCAGCCACAAATGGACCAGGCAACCGCTTACCTCCAGGCAGAGCAGATGAAGGCCGAGGCTAAGTCTCAGACCGACATGGCGAAGCTGCAGATTGATGCGCAAAAGGCTATTGCTGCAGATGACCGAGAACGTGATAAGATGGACCAAGACCTCCTGGTTAACGCTGCGGAGATACTTGGCAAGTACGGTACAGCCGTAGACGTTGCCCAAATCAAGCAAATGCAGAACGTGCCACGATACCCGGCAGAGTCACCTGCACAAGCTGTAACTGGCGGTAGATTTTGAACATAAAAGACAAGGCGGCCAAGATACGGACGCTGAGTAATGACGACACCTATCAGGAAGTCATAAAAGAGATTCGGAATGCACAAGTAAGTGTATTTCTGAACGGCCAGTCTCAATTAGAGGCTATTAACGATGCGCATGATATAATCAGGGCGCTAGACAAGATCGAAGATTACTTCAACACTGTATTTGCAGACGAGGCGATATTCGATAAGAAAGAAAGAGGAACAGCACCGTGGAAACGACTGATACCGAAGTAGTAGAATTTGACGGCTCTATTGAGGGAGCCATTGCTAACATTATCGAACAGGATGAGCCTGCAGAAGAGCAAGAAGAGCTGCTTGAAAGCGAGCCTGAAGGTGAGAGTGAAGATGAGCAACCTGACGATGAATCCGATGAGGATGAGTCAGATGAGGAAACGGAAGATTCCGAGGACGACGAAGATACTGAAGATGCCGCCCAGGAGGGCCAGTCATTCACTGTTAAGGTAGACGGACAGGAAGTGGCTGTAACCCTAGATGAGCTCAAGCAAGGATACAGTGGTCAGAAGTACGTCCAAAGGGGTATGCAAGAAGCTGCAGCGCAGCGTAAGCAGGCCGAAGAGGTTTACAATGCCCTTTTAAACGAGCGCCAGAACATTGCTCAGATGTATCAGCAGATACAAGCTGGTGGAGTTCAGCAAGCGCCACAACCGCCATCGCGTGAATTGTTTGACACCGACCCTATTGGGTACATGGATGCCAAGCTGAAATACGATGACGACGTGGCTGCATACAACGGTCAGATGCAACAGTTTGAGGCTGTGTCACAACAACAGTCGCAAGCGCAGCAGGCCGCTATGCAGGCTTACCTCCAGCAAGAAATGGAAACCCTGAAACAGCAGATTCCAGAGTTTTCGGACGATAAGAAGGCATCCGCAGTACGCGAAAAGATGCTGACTATTGGTTCCGAGGTTTATGGATATCAGCCAGAAGAGATCGGTCAGATCATGGACCACCGCGCAATCAGAGTATTGCATGATGCCATGAAGTACCGTGAAATTATGAATGGGAAGAAAGCTGCTGAAGACAAAGCCAACCCTGCAAACCGCAGATCGCGAACAGTGAAGGCTGGGTCTAAACCTACACCGAGCAAGAA
>Ga0209307_1001082_pt1 | contig 17295 bp, 20 predicted proteins | sample COGITO_mtgs_1105_FD_185519 | JGI IMG/M metagenome (GOLD analysis project Ga0209307, IMG submission 185519) | Pelagic marine microbial communities from North Sea - COGITO_mtgs_110530 (SPAdes) (version 2) | ecosystem: Environmental > Aquatic > Marine > Epipelagic ... | reverse complement strand
CAACCCTCTTTAGTAGCTACCTCCTGTAACATCATTAAAAAAGTAATGTCGTGAGTAAATACGATTACTTGTCGCTCTTTCGATTCTTCAATAATACGGTTTGATATTCTACTTCGCCATTTATGGTCGAGTGAAGATACTGGGTCATCAAAAATTATTGCAGACTTATGTTCTGAAATAGATAATTCCGAAAAGAACGTAGCAAGTGAAATACACCTATGCTCTCCTTCACTTAAAATTTCTTTTAATCTTACATTTACGCCATAAGAAGTATCCAATTCTAAATAATGATATTGTTTCCCTCTGACACCTTTAGTTCCTGCAACAACACTAATGTTTTTAAAGCCAAGTTTTTTTAACTCTTTTTTGAAATTATCTTTTAGGTTATTAGTAACATAGTTTTCACTAATACCATTACTACAAAGTGTAATGCTTCTCGTCCCACAAGCTCCAACACATTTAATAAGCAAACTTATCTTTTTCTTTCTTTCAATTTCATCAATAAGTTTTTGTTCATACTTCTGTAAATTTTTAACAGACACTAAATTTTGATATTCTTTTTCTAAAGGTTTCAATTCATCTTTAATAGTGACCTTACTTAATTTGTCATTCTCATTAGTTAGTGTTTCTCGAATTTCATCAATAATAGTGATAGGGTTTTCTTCAAACTCAATGGTATTAATCTCTTCTATAGTTTTTGGGTTTTCAAATAGCTTTACAATTTTTGTTTGTGCTACTTTTAATGTACTAATATAACTATCCAACTTTTCAGTAAGTCCTTCATTCGTTTCTTCAAGCTCTTCTAAAGTATTCGCATACTCTTCTAAATCAAAACTTAAGTCATTAAACCAATCTTTTTTATCATTAAATTTTTTAGTAGCCAGATCTAATTTTTGCTGTAAATCTGCTTTCACAAAGGCTTCAAAATTTGTAAATCGTTCTCTTGCATTCTCATCCAAATCTTGAAGACATAATGGGCAGTTATCTTCTTCATTCACACTTGGAAAGGACCAATCTCCAAAAGAATGGTCATAAAACTTTCTTGCGCTTTCCCATAAAGTCTTCCAATGCTCATTCCCAACGTCCTCAATGGGTAAATTTGAAAATGCTTTTTCTGATGCCACTTTTGAAGCTTCAGATGAACTAACAAAATCATTAATAATTACCTTTGTTTGAATGAATGTCTCTTTAGAAAAATTAGTTTCAAAATCAGAAAATTTTCCTTTAAAAACATTGATACGTTTTATTTTATTGGTGTTTTCTTTTATTACTTTTTGAGGGTCTGTAGCTTTTAATTTTATTATTTTTTCGTCAAGCTTCTGTATTATTTTTTCTGATTCTTCGGTATGATTGGTATGCTTTTTCAGGTCTTCAATCTTTGTGTTTTTATCTAATACTGAAAGAAACTTTGCAACTTCAGTTTCATATTCATTAATAAGAAAACTGTAGTCAAAAGTTTTAGATATTAGAGTTGTTTTTTCTTCATTAATTTTATTCTCAACTTGCTTACAACAATGAGCTAATTTTTCAAGTACAGCTAATCCTGATGGAATGAAAGCTATTTCATCTTCTTCCTCGATGTAATGATTTGCACTGTAAGTATCAAAAACATCAACCGCCTGTAAAGTATGATTATTTAATACTCCATCTTTCCATACTGCTGAACCTGACCCACCACTTTCTGTAGTATATTCAATTTCTGCTGTTTGACTTTTAGTATTACTTCCTTCAATAAATAGATTTGGGTTTATTACTGGTCTAACACCTCTTGTATTACAGAGATGTTTTAGCACACTCACGTAACTAGATTTACCAGAGCCATTATCACCATAAACTATGGTTAAACCATTAGCAGCAAATTCCAAATCCTCATTGTCTTTTAAAGCATTGATGTTTTCAGAATTGCAGATTTTAGATAAGGTAACACTCTCTTCTATATCAGAACTGGCAACTAATTCCTTTAGTTCTTCAAGATCAAAGTCTTCAATCTCGAAATTTAAAATTCCTTGTTCAGATTTACAGATTTTAACCAAATCATCGATATCATCTTCCGTTAGATTTTTATTTCTGATGATTCGATTAATTGCTTCTTGCCAAAATTTAGGCTTGTCTTCTATCCATTGGATGATGTCTTGTAGTATAGGCATATTTTCATAGTATTTTAATTTGAAAAGGAAATCAATTTAAATAAAAATCATATTTTAAAAGTACGGTTTACCGTAAAGCTATGAATTTATCTTATTGATTATCAAATCAAAGATACTTTATCCTTTTGATTTAAAGAATTTCAGTTATTAACATTAGTGTGTTTTGGGGTCATATTCCAACTACTCTAAATCTTCAATGAAATCAATTGATTAAAGCTTGTTAATAACTTTAGATTTTTAAAAATTAAACCCTCTTTTTAAGCAAATAAAAGTCAGATATATAGTAGTTGTCTTAATTCAAGACGAATAATATTTAATCAAATTCTTCTTTATTAAAATGGGTAGATTCTTTAATTGAAAAGCGCGTAGAAATTCAATTTGTAATGGAAGCTACAGGAGTTTATCATCAAAAATTCGCCTACTTTTTAGAAGAGAAAAATTGTAATTTAAGCATTATTTTACCAAACAAAATAAGTAACTATATGCGTACATTAAATACAAAAACAGTTACTGACAAAACAGCATCACAGGCAATCTGTCAATTTGGTTTGGAACGTAAATTAGATAGTTGGAAACGACCAAAAAAAATTTATAAAGAACTGCAACAACTTACAAGAGAACGCAGTCAAGTAGTGGATGAGCGAGTAATTGTAAAGAATCAATTACATGCAGAAAAAACAGAAGCAGAACCTAATAAAAGTAGTTTAAAACGATTAAAATCAAGAATTAAATTTTTAAGTAATCAAGAAAAAGAGATTAAATTAGAAATTCAAATGATTGTTAACAGTGACGCAAATTTGAAAAAAGAGGTAAAAAATATTTGTACAATTCCAGGGGTGGGAATACTAACAGCAGTCATAGTTTTAGCAGAAACAAATGGGTTTGAATTGGTTCGAAATAAAAAGCAATTAACAAGTTATGCAGGATTAGATGTCAGACAAAAGCAGTCAGGAACATCAGTAAATAAAAAAGCTCGAATCTCAAAACAAGGAAATAGAAATTTACGAAAATCACTACACCTACCTTCATTATCAGCTGTTAAATATAATAAAGAGCATAAAGAATTATATGCACGATTAGTGGCAAAAAGTGGTATAAAAATGAAAGGATTAATTGCCGTTCAAAGAAAACTGTTAGAATTAATTTACGTAATTTATAAAAATCAAAAAGGATTTATTCAAAATTATAAGCAACAAAAAAGAGCAACGCCATTAGAAATAGAGACTGCTCTTTAGAAACTAGCTTTAAACCGTTTTGAATAACAAAATTATAAAAAATAAATGGATTTTTTATTGTAAATTAACACAGAATCTTCTTGGTTATCTGCCCCATCATCTAACAACTTTAGTCCACCAAAAATTGCAAGCCCACCAACCAATAACCGCCCTAATCCTTGCCATGATTTTTGCCTTTTAATTTCCTCTGATTTTTGATAGGCACTATTCAATAAGTACATTATTAAATTTTTTTGACTATCTAAATTCTTTTGTGTTCCATCCAAGGTAATATATTGAGTTATTGATGGAAGAAAGCTTCCAACATTTGTTCCTTCTTGAACAAATACTACCACTGGTTTTGAATTAGCAAATGCCATTCCAGCTTCTGTATGTATCATTTCAGATAGCATATTGGAAGAAATACCATTAATAGCATCTCTCGTTAAATATCTTTTTGTAGCAACGATTACAACAAAATCAGATTTCTCAATATTTGTTTTCATCAACTGAACAGGATTTTCTGTTGAAGCATCATATAATCCTACTGTTCCAAAAGGTTTTATTTGAAAATGGTGTAAAATATTTGCTACAAAATTCACAAATTGACTATCTTCTTTTCTAAGATTACAACTTACGAAAGCGCTTGCTATATAATTAATCTTATTATCTTGCATATTTCTTTACTTCATTAAATATTTTCAGAAAATATTTTTGAGTCAATGTTTTTTAAGTATGTATCGTATAGCAATTTAACACTCTTATAAGCTTCTGAACCTTCCTCTAAACTATTTAGCTTTTCTTTTTGTTTTTTTGCTTTTTCAAAATAACTATAATCATTATACAAAGTAAGAGCTTCTTGAACTACCTCCAAGGACTGAGAAGATGTTTCTGTTCCATAAAATTGTTCAATTATTGCAGCGGACGCTTGTGTAGGTTTGAAATCTTTCAAATCATCTCTTTCTCTTCCATCTAATGAAACAAGGATGTATGGAGCATCACCAGTATATTCTTTATTATTGTTTTTATTTACCAATCTAACATAATTGTTATCAGCTATGGTTATGTTTTTTGGAGCAAAGGAGATAAATTCTCTTTCAAATTTTTTATCCGTAATTAATATGTATTTTGCTTTTGTAGGAATCTGTCCAGGGGTTTCCAGCCTAATATTAAAATCTCCTTTAAAAAAAGGCTTAGTTTCAAAAATAGCTTTTCCTAGTTTAGCGACTATAGATGATAAAGTGCTACCTGCCAAGAGAACACTGGATGCTGGTGCAAACAAAGGTATTCCTCCGGCTTTTCCTAATAAGCTTGAAATATTTTCAAAAATAGACTCATTGAACGTGTCTGCAATTAAGTGAAAAGAACAAAAAATAGTATCCATATCCAAAGCAGGAGTATAGTATACAATAGGACTACCTTGGTTAAAAGCAGATGGCTCATAATGTTGATTATCATTTACTTTTCTAACAATCTGATTTATCGCTTTGGGAGCAGAATTATAAGTGCCAATTGATTTGACTCCAGTAGTTACCAACATATCCTTTCTTCCTAAAAATCTACCGGGAGCATCTCCTGAATAAATAGTTAAAATTTCAATACTCAAAGGTTTTCCAACTCCTATTGGAGTAAAATCTCTTGTATTAATATCCTCGGAACTTATTTCTCCATTCTCAAAAGAAAGGCTTTGTGATTCTCCATTCCTAACAGCAGTATCAAAAGTTGATAATTCTCCTGAATAAATTTTTTCTTTAACCTCGTCTTCAAAGACTGGTATATCATTCAAATAGTAAATTATAGCCATTTTTCATTTTTTTAATTAATAATTCAGTTTATTTTATCTATGATTCTTTGTTACTTATTTGACCTAAAACATATCCTACAATTCCGCTAAGTATGGCACCAGTAATTTGTCCTTCTAATTTGTCAGCAAGAGATAAAACAACTGTTGCTGCTACAACACCCATAACTGCAACAATTTTAAAAGTAGAGGGGTTTTTTAATATATCAAGAGCACTTTCATTTGATTTACTAACCTGCCTCCAGAAAGACCACCACATAACTACCAATCCAACTGTTGCTAATACTGAAAGACCTACAATATATTTAGGCTCTAGAGTAATTATTTTAGAGCTAGCCTCTTTGGAGAAAAACAAGAGATTAGATAACAACATTTTCTTTTAATTTTGTAGAGTAGTTATTTATATAAAAATAATATAAATAACATACCTACAAATAGGTAAAACCCCTTTTTTTTTGAGGTTTTTTCCTATTTTTAAGGAATCAGATGCAAGTTTTCAATCATTCATGTAAATTTTCAGTATTTAAAAAATAAAGATTCAATACTCTTCGAAAATCATTAATATTTCTAATATCTATCAGTAAAAGTTAGAACTTTAGTTTCTCATAATAATAAAATAAATTAATAATCATCTAAAAAAGATTAATTTTTTTTATAGAATTAGTTCTATATTTTTGATTTTAAATACTTTTTTCAGAACCTGAACTTCATAAGATATTGTTATCAATGTATTTTTTGAACATTATTAAGTTATGAAAGTTCAAGAAGAATTTTACTAAGAGAACTATATTACTTTTCTTATCAGAGGTAATCTAAAAAGCAACCTTTCTTTGGTTAACTTATGAATAAACAGCTATTAAAATGGCGAAAGAATTTAAGGAGTGAGGCATAGTCCTATTTTTTTATTGCTATATCAAAATCTTGAAAAAATTCACTCAAACTCACTTGATGACCATCCAATATTTTTAGTAAACTTTGAAAAGTAAAATTACTTCCCTGCTCCATTCTCCAATATTGCATTCTTGAGATACCATGTTCAATCGCAAAATTCTCATAACTCGTATATCCCTTTTCAATCCTTAATTCTTTTAATTTTTTAGAGATCTCTATAATGCGAGGATCCAATATTTTCTCGTTTTTTTCAGCTTTTTTAGCCATTTCTGCTTGAATTTGTTCCAAACAAAGGTGGGTTTTTAAACTTTTTTAAGTTACATCATATAAATTACCACTTATATAAACATTTTTCTTATGTTTGAACTTATTAATTTTTAAAACTTTATAAAAAATGAGAAAAACACAAAAATTATTGCTTGTTGGAATTGTTTTCCTAACACTTTCACTCCAAGCACAGGACAGAAATTCAATTACTAATGTTTATTTGGGAATTGGTGGACAATCAGAAGGAGCTAAAATTAAAACACCAGCATTTTATGCTTCCTATGAGCACTTTATTTACGAAAATTTATCCCTAGGTGGAATTGTTGGATATTCAACACTTACTATTGAGAATTCTGGATCTTTTTCGGGTGGAGAAGATAAAAACTTTTCAAATTTTGTTTTAGGAGGCTTAGCTAATTATTACTTCTATGAAAACAATAATTTTGAAGTGTATAGCACAATAGCTTTAGGATATGGAAGTGGTTTAACTGGAGGAATTATGTATCAACTTGGTGCAGGAGGAAGGTATAAATTATCTGATTCGTTGTATCTGAACTCGGAAATAGGTGTAGGACTTTCATTATTAAAAGTAGGAGTATCATTCCATCTTTAAGAATTACGAATCAAGTTAAATGTCCTAGTGACTCTCCATCATTAGGATATTTTAAATTGGACAGGAGTTGGTGACTACCAAACTTACATTTCATCTACCATATAATATTTAATCAATACACTTAAAATTCAATAATTATGAAAAAACAATTTTTATTTAGTCTATGCTTTTTAGCAATTACATTTGGTTCTTGTGGACAAAAGTTATCAAAATCAGAAGCTTTAAAAGTTATTAAATCTAATAATTTAGTACATCCTTGTCATTGCAAAATAAACACTAGTATTCAAAGTAATATGAAAACTTATAATAAGCATTTAAAAATTTACAAAGCTTTACAAGAAAAAGGAATTATTACCACTTCTTCTTATAAAGATCGATTATCTCAATTGGATAGAACAGGTTACACTGTCGTTAAAATGGAGCCTTTAGATAAAGCAACCTACCAATATAGTTTTGAAAAAATAAGAGGAATTTACAGAAGCACAGAAGCCAATGTTTTGTATTCAATTCCCAAAATAACTGAAGTATTAGGAATTTCAAGTGCAGAAAATAGCAGAGAAGCAGTAGTACTTGTTAAAATAGTGTATGACTTATCACCTTTTGCTGGTTTGGTGAATAAATCATCTTCTCAAAACAATTGTAATAATAAAAGTATTGAAGAAAGAGAAATCACTTTAATCAAATATGATACTGGCTGGAGAATAAAAAAATAGCTTAAATATCATATTGAAAATTATTTCATTCTTTTGCACTAATGTCCTTTATGGAAAAATGTCCTAAATCGTTTTTGACTTTTAGGACATTTTTTAATTTCAATGACGTAAGTCGAAAATGCGTTTTCTTTTAACGACATCGAAATGCAAGATTGCAAGTTACTACAAACAGAGTTTTTATAACTTGCTATCTTGGCAAAGGGCTTCCCTTTTGCATTACCCTTTTACCAATAAACAAAAAAAGACAGGATACATTTGTATCCTGTCTTTTTCTACTCACTAACTTTTCAATAACTATTGTTCTAACTCTATATCTATATTTTGCTCTTTATTCAGTTGCTTCATTCTTCTATCTTTCTGCAACACTGCATACCAACTCAAATCATCTTTTTTAGAGACATCATCATAAGCTACAGATGCTACCAAATCTAAATCATTTAAATACGCTCTTACTGCAACAAATAATTTAGGATCATCAAGCGTTAATAAATGAGATGGAGACTTTTTAGCTTTTTGATAGTGTTCTTTTCCTAAAGCAATCACCCAGTTTTTAAAACCACTTAAGGCTGTTTTATTATCTGCATATTTCATTATAAAAGCTATGTCATTAAATTCAGAAGTATCTAAATCCTGTTTCAATGTCTCTAACTTACGATGAAAACCAAGAATTTCTTGTGGATTTAGTTTCAATAAAATAGCTAAAATAGCATCTCCTTGTTCTGATTTATCAATAGTATTTTTTTGCTGAATTGAAGTTTCTATAATCTCCCAAAATTGTGTTGATTTCATATAAGCTAATGGTTTCTTTTATCTTTCTAAATTCCTATCCTGCTCTTTAGTATAACTTTGTTTCTTTAAAAGATCTAATCGTTTTTGTTCTAGCGTCAACTCTTTCAGTTTTGTCTTATCTATGCCTAACGTGGTCAATCTTAATTTTCTTTTTCCAAGATAAACTCCAATTAGCCTTTGATTTCGGTAATAAGGCTCTATATCATTTTTCATAAGTACTTCCGCTAACTGATCAAAAGAAAAAGACTGCTTTGCTAATTTTTGAATAATTTTACTCAACTTTTCTTTTTCAGAAAGTACGCCTCGCTTTCTTTTCATATGCTCCTCTTTCTGGGTTAATTGTAAGGTCACTTCTTTTTTTTTGAGTGGTTGACAATAGAATTGGAAAGTTCTGGATAATTCTCTTTCTGATAATCTTGCAATGCAATCTTAAAATTCTTGAAGGCTTCTCTGCTAATTCGAGTAGACTTCCCTTCAAGGCTAACTCCAGAAATAATAAAATGAAGATGGACTGAATCTTCCCAATGAACTCCGCAAACACCTAGAGAATCACTTCTATGTTTTAAATACCATTTCCCAATAGCTTGCAACATCTCTTTTGTAATTTTAGAATTATCTTCTTTAGAAAATGAAACAATTTCGTGGCGTAAAACCGTTCTGTTTTGATGCTCAAAAGTTCGATTTCTATCATTTGTATAAAATGATGCTATCCAGTTTTCAGAATTATAACCTCTTATGTTTTTCTTTACAATTACTTTTTCTCGATGTAGCTTATCATCCTTTAATTTTTCGGGATCAAAAACATAATTAACCAGCTTTTTCATCGCTGTTTTATCAGAACTTTTATGTGAAATAGCCTTGACGATCATAATTGTTTTTCAATAGTTGATAATTTTATTAAAATGTCATCCAAATTCAGTTTACGATTTTCATATACCGCTTCTTCAATAGCATCAATAAGTTCCAACAACAATCGCTTTATAGCAATTGTGTTTTTAGTTTTAATTGTTATCGTGCGCTGCTTGGCAAGAGTTGTGACTTTGAGTTGCTTCAAATGAGCTGTTTTCTGTAATTCTAAATATTGATCTTGTGTAACTCGAAAAGAAATCTGAACATATTTTTTTTGATAGGTTTGTTGATATTCCTGTTGATAGATTTTACGATACTCCGCTTTCGCTTGTTTCATTTCTTCGTGAGTAGGAGTAAAATTTTGAAACAACAAATCCATATACTCGTGGATACTTTGAAAAGATTGTTTTTCTAATTTCATTATAAATCTAATACGTCTGTTTGTTCGCTTTCTTTGTCCATCTCTTTTATTTGAATTTTATCTTTCTCCATTTGAGCCAATTCAGCAATTCGATTTTGGTCTTTGAAAACATCAAAATAGCGCTGTTCTTCAAAGTAAATATCTCTCTCTATGGTTAATCCAAAAGGGCGTTCAATGGCTTCCAATTCTTTAATAGAAAAGAATCCCCATTCGTCCATGTGCAATCCTGTAACAAAGCCGAAAGCTACTTTTCGCTCTGCATCATATTCAGTTGCGTACCATGTGGCAGAACCTGCTGGATCAAATAGTTTAACGACAATCAATGGATTTTTTGATTCTGATTGGTCTCCTATTTCTTTAAATCTTTCTTCTAATGTGGCTGTTATCAATTTCATATTTATTTATTGCTCTTGTTCGTTTGTGATTTCTTTCTCTATATTTTGTTCATTTTTATTAGAGAGTTGCTGCATTCTTTCAGTATACTTCTCTTGAATATGATTCTTCTTTCGATTTGCTTTAAAACTTTCAAAATCAGCAGATATTTCTTGTGATTTAGCGATTTCAAGATGCTCTCGCTTTTGTTTTTTCTTCTTTTGAAAATCAACTTTCTTTTGCATCGCCTTATTAATGAATTTACCTTTCAATTGTTGACTTTTTCGAATTAAAGACTCAATACTCCATTCTGAAAATTCAAGCAGTTGGTCTATCCCTAAAAACCAAAATTCATTATATCTACTTTTCATTGGCTACTCGTTCTTTATAGGTTTTTAAATCGATATATTGAATACAATATCTAGCAATAGGAGTTTCTTCCACTTCTTCCTTCAATTCCATAGCCAAATAGTTTTTCAATTTTCGCTGTTTATAAGCGGGTGTAATTTTAGTTTTAAAAGGTTTTTCTCCGCTTACTAAAACCAATACTTCATCTTTCATCTGTTGAATTTCGGAAGCATACATTAAAGGCCTCGTTTTGTACTGTTCACTTTTCTTTTCTTTATAACTGTAACTTCCTAATAAGCGTTCCAGTTCTAAAGATTTTTTATTTTGCCCTCCGTAATAACACTTTAGATAGCAGTTCCCTAAAATATTGTCTTTGAGTTCTCCATATGGGCTTAAAAGTGATTCGTCCTGTAGTACAATTAATTGAGGTATTTTAAACTTTCTACTATTACTTATAATTTGAGAATAGTCTGGTAGGCCGGGTATCAAACTAGAGAACTCATCCAATATCATCTTGATGTCTAAATCTTCTTCTTTAGGAAGTTCAGCAAATGCAAAACGATAAAACGTTTGAAAAACTAAAGCGACCATCTTGGCATAAAAAGCAGAATCACTGGCTGGTGATTGGATAAATAATACAGTTTGTTTTTTTCGAAACGAATTAAAATCAATATTAGTTACAGATGTAAGGTCACAAAGAATTTGATTGTCTCCTAACCAAGAAAGTGCTGATAAACTCGTAGCTAAAATAGATTTTAACGTTTTTTCAGAATTTTGAGATAAGGCTAAAAACTTTCGCCACACATCTTCTGACGCTTTTTCTGCCATATAATATTCTACAAGTTTTGGATTGGCTTGAAACTCTAAAATCAATCGATAGACATTGCCTAAATTTCCATAAACTCTGGGTTCAGATTCTAAAATATGTTGTGCAAATAGTGTAATACAATCCTCGCCAGATAAAGTGAAGAAATCTGATTTGTTACTTCCACTTCCCATAATTGATTGGACTACTTTACGAATTGCAGCTAAATCTCCTTTACATCCATCTAATGGGTTTAAATAAACGCCCGTTTTTTTAGTAAGATTGAATATCATCGTCTCTGCTCCTTCTGATTTTAGATAATTTTCAGCAGTAGCCAATTCAGAAGAATTATCGTTAATTACCATTGAGCTTTTTGAATTTAAAATAAGTGGCAGAATATTGGTCTGCGTTTTTCCCATTCCAGATCCAGCTATTATGGCAAGGTTTCTTCGGGTTGTATCCATATCAACAAACCGAAGCCCATCAATACACCATCCTTTATTTTTTTTAGACAACATATTCGAAGCTTTACCGAATTCAGCATGATGTGTGTCATCTTCTTCAAAGAGCCCTTCCAATCCTGTAAATAAGGATTGAAGGAGTTCTATACATACATCTATAATTGTTTTTATCATAACTTTAGTTGTGCTTGGATAATAATTTGTCTGTGAGCTTACTTAAAAAGCCTGCGACAGTTTCTGTAAGTTTTGAGGTTCCATAAATCGCTAATAACAATACATTCCATATTGCTGATAGTATCGTTTTTAAGGTGCTGTATATAATTTGTCTTTTCTTCATAATTTATAGCACTACTTTCTTTTCGTTAGAGATGTAGAGGGTAACTCCTCTTTTTTCAAAAATGGATTGATAAAGGTTTATCATTGCCGTAAATACTTTGTCCTCCTGTAAGTTTGGACTATAGATGATATGTAATGAAATTCCAGATAAATCTTCAGGCAAATAGACATTGGTTAAAAAGTTCGCTACTACTTTTTCTCGTTGATTGAGTAACTGATACACATCGTTTTGATGATATACAGAGAAAAAGCTATTTTCTTTTAAATCAGAAAAGAGTAATAGTTTCTTTTTACCATCTTTTTTTGATAGATCGGTCAGTTCATTACAAACCAATCGAAAGATTTCAGAGCGAGGACTCTGTGCTGTCTGATGGCGCTCTAAAGTATCTTTGAACTGCTGCAAAAGTTTCTTTTTCTTTCTACGTTGTACATCTTCATTGGAAAGCCAACCAACCGAAGATTGTTGCAATATGAATTGGAACTTTGGTGTGTATCTAGTTTCTGACACATATCGCAACGATATTCCCAATCCATCGCTTGGAGGAGATTTATCCAAATAGTTTACAATATCTTTCGCTGATGGTGGTATATTATCGGCATCTGTAAGATCGATAATAGCACTTATTTGTTGTGTTTGAGGAATGTGTTCTTCACATCCAATTACCACACAAATCAATAGTATTTTTAAAATAGTCTTCATTTCTCTTTTTCTTTAAATTCTTATTTAGTTCTTTAAACTTGTTTAATTTTAATTAAGTTGTATAGGTCTTTAGTGGCGGAACTTTTTCAGAAAATGACTTTGGATGAACTTTATCCATTCTTCGAAATAAATTCTCTGATTTGAACAAGGCAACTCCAGAGTGATAATGGGAGACAATTGTATTTTCATAGTGATGTGCCATGTATTTTAAATTCTCCATATCCAATATTTTCTGATCCAACTCTTTTGGAATCTCAGTCAATCTGTTTTGAATTTCTAACATTTCTGCTTCAATTCCTTTGAGTTCTTTTTTTACTTTTTTGAATTGTTCATTTTTTGCAACATCAGTTTTTAAGGGTTTGTAGAGTAATGCAATGACAGCACCTGCAAGCCACATTGCGTAGTTTATAATCACGAAACTCCATTCAGATACATTGGAACTTACTTCTTCAGAATTCTCGATATAGTTTACTCGGATCAGATTTAGGTTATATAACAAAGCCAATACACCTAATATGATTCCAATACCTGCTGCCCATTTTTGAGGTTTTGTATGTACATAGTTAACGACATCTTTAAAGCTGTGAGCAATGACAAAAAGAACAGTACATAACCCTAAACTAGCAACCAATGCAGTAAGTTGGTTTGGAGTAACTATTAGTAAAATTTTAAAATTAACTGCAACCTCTCCAATACTTAAAGCGATTAAAACCATTCTCCATTTCTTCCATTTTTGGATGATATGTGAGATATCAGTTAGTTTATTGATATCTTTTCTTAAAATTCGAGCCTTTTCACTAAAGCCATTTAGCTTTTTTAAGAGTGCTTTCTTTTCACGTTCATAAATGGCAATGATTTGGTTGGGTGTCTGACTTAAAACACTCAAGCCCCCTATCAGTTTAAAAGCCATCTCCAAAAGCACCTGATAGTAACCCTGAATTTTTGGAAGGAACAAGGCAGTTAAATCAGTTGTAGTTGGACGACCTTGATCAGCTAAATCCTGAGCAAAGGTTTTGATATCTTCTTCAATCGCTGGAATTTTTTGGGATAACAATAAATCTGCATCTTTATGGTAAAAATTGCTGTTTTCTAATTTTTTACTTTTTTTCATAATTTTTTCTGGTATTTTGGTTGAATATTGAATTGTTGCGAAGTCTGAATTGACTTTTCTTCTGATAGAATTTGTTTATAAATTCTAATGCTTTATAAGTTTTCATAAAATAAATGTGCAAAAACACCTCTCTTAAAAAAGAGATGCTTTTATCAGTTAATCTAGTTTGTTAGCTTGTTTTTCGAAGAATTGACGAGCGATATAATAGTTTGAAGATTTTGCAGTATTCAAACTGTAGTTATTGAATACATAGTAAATTCCTGAATTATCTTTTAGAAGTTTCAAAAATTCAAAACTGTCCAATATTTTTAATGAAGCCATTTTGTTTTTTGTCATTGTCTGGTTCTTTTCCATATCATTTTGATTTAATAGTTATAACTACATAATAAGCTTTAAATCAAAAATTCCTTACATTCCTTAAAAAACTGAAAAAAATAATGTATAGTTGTAGATATTTTCTTATCGTTGTGTAATATTTAAACATTTTTAGCTATGAAAAAAATTCTTGTATCATGGATTGCTACAAATCATGACTTTTTAAAGAGAGATGAATTAGGAGAAATGAAGTTTACTGATAAGACTTTTAATGAAGATGGACCACATTTTTCCTTATACAAAGATTTTGGAGATGATTTTGATATTCATTATTTACTTTGCCAAGATGATGAAAATAATTCATCCGTTAAATGGTCAAAGTTAGCTGGCTCATTAAGACATCGATTTAAAAAACAAGTAATTCTTAAGTTTATGTCTATTGATGATGTTTTTTCAGTTGGGACAATTAAAGGAAAAGTTGAAGATTTTATAAAATATCAATTAAAAGACATGGATGTGGAAGTTTTTATAAGTCCTGGAACACCAGCAATGCAAACCGCTTGGTATTTGCTTGCAAGTGAATTGTCTAATAGAACTAATCTCACTTTCTTTAAAAGGAGAGAGCGTAAATTTATGAGAAATAATTCTACACCTAAAAAAGAAATTATTCGATTTGAAAAATCTAAATACGCTAATTATTCAAACATAAGAGATAATTTTAGAAATGAATCAGAATACTCAATATCAAATACTTTAATTACCAAATCATTAAAAAATGTTTACGAAAGAGGTTTTAAATTAGCAGGAAATAATAACACCACAGTTTTAATTTCTGGAAATTTTGGAGTAGGTAAAACACATTTAGCAAGATATATTCATGAAAATTCTAATAGAAAAAACAGGAATCTTATAACTATAAATTGTTCAAGTTATAATGAAGAAATTTTACAAGGCATTCTTTTTGGTATTGAGCCAGGTGCTTTTAATGGAGCTACAAAATTAAAAACAGGAGTTTTTGAACAATGCAAAGGTGGCACTTTACTTTTAAAAGAAATTAACATTCTACCCTTAAGAATTCAAGCAAAATTGTGTGAGGTTTTAATAAATAAAAAAATATCTAGATTAGGTTCTTTTAAAGAAATCGGAATTGACGTAAGGGTAATAGCTACTTCAACTGAAAATTTGAAAAATCATTGTGAAAACGGTTTTTTTCGATGGGATTTGTATTATAGACTTTCAATAGCTGAATTAAAACTTTTACCTTTTTTTTCTATGGATAAAAATGAAAGAAAAGATTGGGTCAATTATTTTTTAGAAACAACTTATACTAAACTTGAAACAAGGTTTATTAGTAAAATTGATAAAGATGTCTGGATTTTTTTGCTTGACCAGCCATTTAAAAGAAATATTTTGGAACTTTCAAACTTAATAGAAACTCTTTACACATTTTGTGATGATAAGATTTCCATGACAGATATTTTTAAAAGCTACGATGAATCACAAAATTTAGATTCTATCATATTAGAGGAAATAATAATTAATCATATTAAAAAAGTTGTTAATTTTTGTGGTGGTAATATTTCCGAAGCTTCAAGAAAATTAGGAATTGACAGAGCAACAGTAAAAAAGTATATAAAAAAGCTTACTTAAGGTAAACTTTTTATTTGATCAAATCTTATTTTCATACTTTTCACAAAGTTAAAAATAATCATATTTAATAATTGTTTAAACTTTTCATTATAGTCTTCTTCTGTAATAATAATCTTCAAAATAGACTTATTTGTTAACGAAGGAAATCTACAATTATAAACTCCAGAATTTTCTAACATTTTTTCAATAGTTAAAAAATTAGAGTGCTCTCTCAATTCAAGATTAATATATATTTTTCGTAATTGATTTGATGTTTTTTTAAATGGTATCTCTAAATTCATTATTATATTTTTTGATTCTTAAATAGCATAACTTATTGATTATAATTTGTCAACCAATAAAAATGATTTAAAAAAAAATACTATTTTAGTTGAAAAATTTAGCTATGTTTCAAACAAAATTCCCTAATTCAGTAATAAAATCTTGCTATATAAAAGCATTTGATGAGACCTTAGAACTGAAAGAAAGAAAATCTAAAGCACGTGGAGTTGTTGATACTATCGTTAATGGTGTGTTTTTTGAAAATATCAGCATATTTGAATTATTTATTGTTACGAACGAAATGTTAAGTGATAAGGGGGCTAAAGTTTATTTCACATCTTTTTCAGGAAAATTAAGATTTTTGGTAGATCAAAAACTAATTAGTGAAACCTTATCATTACAATATCAATTTGTATATAGTGAAGGAGGAAAGTTTTCAAACGCACATCCAAGATTTAAAAATGGAGAAAGTAAGATTATGATTATAATTCAAATCTATCTAAATAATATTTTAATTGATTTATTAGATAGATTTGAAGAGTCAAAGGAATACTTAATTTCTTTCAAGGTTTTGGAAGAAAAAGACTCAAAATTTTACTATAGAGTAACCAACCAAATAGATACTTTTTGGAATATAAAAAAAAGCTCTACATCAATTTTTAAATATTCATCGATCTTTAGATTTGTAGCTTTAATCTTTTTAATTCCCTTATTTTGGCCGCTAGCTCTAATTATCTGTTTATTGGAAATATACAATACAAAAACTTTAGTTTTTGATGGTAGTTTAAAAAAGAAAAGAAGATTAGTTTTTAACTCTTTACTTTCTTTAATCCTATTTGTTAGTATTTTTAATTTATATTTTTTACTAAAAAAGAATGATGAAGCAGGAACTTTCAACCCTAATTCTGCATACCAACTAAAAAGTTCACTTAGTCTTGTTTATAAAAATGACTCTGTACTTCTTAAGTCTTTAGATTTTAATGAAATTAATGAAAAGGAAAACATTGAAGTTAAAATTTATCAGGATTATCATAACATAGGTATTAAAAATATTCTACGTCCAAAAGCCAAATTGGATTTTATTTTCGAAAAAAATCAACTTTTAATTGTTGGAACATTATCATCTTTAACTAGTATACAAATTGATACTGTCAAACTAATCAATTTTAAATCGAACTACTCTATTCGGTATTTAGATGGGTTTATTTATTCTCCTTTTAACTCGGAATTC
>Ga0209307_1001063_pt1 | contig 17497 bp, 14 predicted proteins | sample COGITO_mtgs_1105_FD_185519 | JGI IMG/M metagenome (GOLD analysis project Ga0209307, IMG submission 185519) | Pelagic marine microbial communities from North Sea - COGITO_mtgs_110530 (SPAdes) (version 2) | ecosystem: Environmental > Aquatic > Marine > Epipelagic ... | reverse complement strand
AAAAACATTCTTACATGATGTTGGGATTTAAATATTTTTTACACAAATGGGTTAATAATGAAATTATTATTGAAGGAATAATTCCATGGTCTGAGTTCAGAAAAAATTCAATAAATGCAATAAAACAGATAACAAAGGATATTAAAAAAGGAGAACAAATCGCAGTATTTTCATCAGGAGGCACAATAAGTTCTATAATTGGAGACGTTTTAAAGTTGAATAATGAATTAGTAGTTGCTGATTTGAATTTTTCTGTAAGAAATACATCATACTCTACTCTACTCTACTCAAATAATGAAACAAATCTTTTAACTTTCAATGAATTACCTCATTTAAAAGATGATATGATAACCTATGTATAATATAAAAAATGAGAAAAGATTTAGACGAATTTTACAAAAGAAAAGAATTTTTAAAAGATGAAAACAGATCTGAATCTGTGATAAAAAGACACAAAAAAGGAAGTAGAACTGCAAGGGAAAATATCAATGATTTATGTGACAAAGATTCATTTAATGAATTAGGATCTTTGATAACAGCAGGACAAACTAAAAGATTTTCTAAAGAAGAATTGATTAAAAAAACCCCAGCTGATGGTTTAGTTGCTGGTATTGGAAATATTAACGGTAAATCTTTTGGAAAGGAAATTTCAAAATGTTGTGTAATGAGCTATGATTATATGGTTCTTGCTGGTACTCAAGGAGGCTTTAATCATAAAAAAACTGATAGACTTATTTCAATTGCCAAAAGAGGGGATCTACCAATTATATTTTTTGTTGAAGGTGGTGGTGGAAGACCAGGAGATGTAGATTTTGATGCAATTAACTCAGGTGGTTTAGATCTTCCAACATGGACAGAATATGCAAAACTCAGTGGTAAAGTCCCTAGGATTTCTATTGTTTCAGGAAATTGTTTTGCAGGAAATGCTGCAATAGCTGGTTGTTCTGATATAATAGTAGCAACTAAAAACAGTTCTATTGGAATGGCAGGACCTTTAATGATAAGAGAGGGTGGTTTGGGAGATTTTAAAGCTAGCGAAATTGGACCATCAAAAATTCAATATGAAAACGGAGTAATAGATATATTAGTTGAAAATGAAAAAGAAGCAGTAGAAAAAGTAAAATTATATCTGTCTTATTTTCAAGGAAATAGTTCAAAATGGAAAAATGGAGATCAAAATCAAATTCATAATTTAATTCCTGAAGACAGAAAATACGCATATGATGTAACAAAAATACTTGAATGTATTTTTGATGAAAATTCAGTTTTAGAATTAAGAGGAGGGTTTGCAAAAAACATGATAACATCTCTTGCTAGAATTGAAGGAAAACCAGTTGGTATAATTGCAAATAGCACTAAACATCTTGGTGGAGCAATTGATAGTGATGCATCAGAGAAAGCGTCAAGGTTTATGCAGTTATGTGATGCTTTTAACTTACCATTAATTTCATTTTGTGATACACCAGGATTTATGGTTGGACCAACTCATGAAAAACTAGCACTAGTAAGAAAGACTTCTAGATTTTTTATAAATGGAGCTAACTTAAATGTTCCTATTATAACCATAATACTTAGAAAAGCCTACGGACTTGGTGCAATGGCAATGGCTGGTGGCAATTTTCATGAATCTTACATGACTTTTAGTTGGCAAACTGGAGAATTTGGCCCTATGGGTTTAGAAGCAAGCGTAGAACTAGGATTTAAAAAAGAATTAGAGAGTGCAAAAACAAAAAAAGAAAGAGATAAACTTTATGATAAATTAGTAAAAGAGGCTTACAAAAGAGGGAAAGCCATAAATGCAGCATCAACAATGGAAATTGATGAAGTTATAGATCCAAAAAATTCTAGAGTTAGAATATCAACCGCTATAAATAGTTATTGTTATAAAAAAGAAAGAGTTAGAAAAATTATTGATTCTTGGTAAAAAAAAGTCCACTAGATAAGTGGACTTTTTTAAATAATTTATAATCTGTGATTACTATTGAAATAAGCTCGCATTATAATAGGAACTTCCACCTGTAATTTTACCTTCTTTGTTAAAATCATGTACAAAGTGTACACGAAGTGATATCTCTTTTTTATCAGATTTTCTGACAAATTTATAATTCCACCATGACAGAACAGTTCTAGATTCATTTAAATCATACTCAAGATAATCAGGATAGCCAATCTGGTCTATACTCACAATATCAAAATTACTATTAAAGACTTCATCACTGGCTTTTAATTCACTGAGCGATCTTGGTTCATCATAATTAATATCATTAAACATAGCATCTTCAGTCATATTTGCGTAAACACTATCAAAATCTCCATTTTCTGCTGCTGAGATAGCTTTTCTTACAGTATTTATGTTTTCATGATTAATATAAATAACTCCATTTTTTCTATCCTTTCCGGTCCAAGACATATTAATTCTTCTAAAACTATTAGCATTATTATATTCTTGAATATTAAGAATTTGTTTTGAGTCATTGCTGACTAAATAAAGTCTGTGAATAGGAGAATCAAATTTAACTCCAGTTTGTTTGTTAACACCATATAAGTGATCCCAGGTTTGAACCCATAATTGATCTCCTTCCTTATATTCAATTGCATCAGGATATGCGCCTTGGGATCTTTCAATTTTTAAATAATCCATATTATTGTACCACCACGACATATTATTGATCATTTGTGCTTTAGTAGATCCCTTTTGCTCCTTGTTTTCGCTAGTTGCATTGAAAATTTTAAAATTTTCGTGAAGGAAAGAACCAGCTTTTTCAATATCTCCAGAAATCCATGCGTTTTGAAAAGATTCAATCATATCAATTGCAGGGTGATCAACATATACAGTTCCGTTCTTTTTTTTCTGAGCACTAACAGAAAAAGTAATAAATGCTACAAGCATAAATACAATTTTTTTCATAATATTTTTTTTAATTAAGAAACAAATATAATAAAATTAAAGAGAAACATACTTATAAGCATGTTAAGTGATAAATTATTTTTTTACAACAATAAAAGTGGCTGTTGCACCTGTAGATAGGTTCCACTGATTTGATGATATTAAAGAATTAGCATCATCAAAAACTCTTAATTCAGCGGTATTAGGTCCTGAACTGCCTTGATTTAATGCCATAAAATCAATTTTGTTAAAACCTTTTGAAAGTGGCAATTTAAATCCAGAAAAACTAGATTCCAAATATAGATTATATATTACAATAGAATCATTAACTGATATTCTTACCCTATCACCATCAACATACTCAAAATCTCTACAAAGTATGTTTACATACGTAGAACCAGTTGAAACATCGCCTAGATAAGCACCCTTTTTATAATCATTTGGCTTCTTGTCTTTTTCTCTATTTAATTTTTTTAAATAAATATCACCAGGATTTAAAAAATTTTCTTTTTTATCTAATCTACTAGATGCTAAGGGTTTTTCTTTTTTTTTAAGTGAAAAATAATTAGGATTCTTTGGTGTTATATCTAATTTTTTTAAAGCTGCAGAAGCTGGTGGCAAGAGTTCAATCTTTCTAGTAGAGTTTTCAATTTGAGAAAATCCAACTATAGAAAATAAAAGAAAAAATAAAGCATTGTTTCTAAATGATTTTAAACTATTTATAAAAAAATTAACTCTCATAATTTATTAAAAGCAAATATGATGCCTTTTAAATAATGTAATCTAAAAATTAAGTTAAATTACTTAAAATATTTTTTGTATTTAAAATAAGAAGCAAAACCTAGAATGAATACAAAAATACATGAATAATATACAAAATCAGGTGTTATTACTTTGTCTCCACTTGCATATGAATGTAAGCCTGATAAATAAAAATTGACACCAAAATAGGTCATCAGTATGCTAGCGTAAGCAATTATTGACATTAAATTAAATATCCATTTTCCTCTTAATCCAGGAATTAAGCGCATATGCAAAATAAAAGCATAAATCATAATGCTAATTAATGCCCATGTTTCCTTTGGATCCCATCCCCAATATCTTCCCCAACTTTCATTTGCCCATTGTCCTCCAAGAAAATTACCAATTGTAAGCATAATTAAACCAACAGTTAGTGTTAATTCATTAATGATTGTTAACTCTTTTAAATTTAAATCAATTTTTTTCTTATTTTTTTCATTAGTAATTAAAATCAGAAACAAGGAAACTATTCCAAGTATCATTCCAAGTGTTAATGGACCATAACTTCCAACTATAACTGAAACATGAATCATTAACCAATAACTGTCTAAGACAGGAACTAGATTTGCAATTTCAGGATCCATCCAACTCCAATGAGCAATCATTAATATCATAGAGGCTACAAATGATGTTGCTGCAATAGTCAAATCGGATTTTCTTCCAAATGCTAATCCAATACCTACAGTTGCCCACGCAACAAATATCATAGACTCGTAAGCATCACTCCATGGTGCATGACCGGCAATAAAACCTCTGGCAACAAGACCAAGTGTATGTAAAATAAATAAAAATATAATTAAAAACTTAGAGATTGAGACTAGGTAGCTAACCGTCTTATTATCATAAAATATTTGAAATATTAATAGAGCAAACATTAATGTGCCAACATACATGTACCAACTAAATAACTTTTTAAAAATATCGTATTTATTATATAAAATTTCTGCTTTAACTATATTTTCGTCAGGCAAAACAGATGAACCATATTTATTTTGAAAGCCCTTTATGCTCTCTAAAATTTTAGTTGAATTTGTATAATCATTAGTTACTATGTCATTCTTTATGGAGCCTAAATAAAGTGGTAAAATATTTTTAACATATAATGAATCTATACCTTTGAAATCAGTTGTGTTTATTTCTGAAAATGAAACCCATTTATTACCAACGTCATTTGGGATTGGAAATATTTTTAAAATTTTCCCATCCAATGCAGAAAACAATAAATTAATTTTTCTATCCACATCTATAAAGTCTTTCTCAAATTGGTTAGGTAGAGAAGATTTATAAGAACTTTCTAACTGACTAGCAAGCTTATAATTTCCGTTTTTATCAAAAAAATCAGTAAAAGCTGCATACTTTTCTTTACTCTTTCTACCAGCAATTTTTCTAATACTATCGTTTCCTCTTTTTAAAAAGATAATAGGAACATTATACCATAGCAAAGGATCTTTAGTAATTGATAATAAAACTTGATCGGCGTTTAAATTTTTATAAGAATCAGATTTACTAACCTTTCTTAAAAGCTCTGAAGCAAAGGTGTTTAAAGGCTTCATTCTCCCACCAGAATCTTGTATGACTAAACTACCAAATTTAGATGCATGTAATTCGTCAACTGGATTGTTAACAATAATAGAATCAATTTGTTTTAAATTAATTTTTTGCTGATGATCATGAGAATCCTGAGAATAAACTAATCCAGAGAAGAAAATAAATATCAGAGTTAAATTTTGTTTTTTTATTTTAACTTTTTCCAACTGCTTTGCTAAGTCTTTAAATCTTGTTTTTCCAAAAAACATGATTCCTAATAAGCCTATGTAAAGTAAAAAATAACCAATATAAGTTATTAATGTTCCAAAATAATCATGATTTACTGAGAGAACAGTTCCCTTTTCATCTGGATCAAAACTAGCTTGAAAAAATCTATAACCTGAGTGATTCAAAATATGATTCATATAAATATCATAGTCAAATGTTTCCTTATCAATTACAGTAACTTTACTCATAAAACTACTGTAACTTTTTTCAGTTCCAGGATATTTTTCAGCTATAAAATCGTTTAATTTAATTTCAAATGGCAACTTGTTTTCAAGTGATCCATAAGTAAATTGAAAATCTAAGCCAGCAAGACTTATTTTTTTTGGATCATTAGCAATTCCTTTAGCGCCTAACAAACTTATAGTCTTCGATTGATTTTCAGAAGATATCTTTAAAAACAAACCATCTTGCAGTGTTTGATCCTCTGATTTTACAATTTCGAATTTACCTTCAATAATTTTGTCAGGAAAAACAAACTGAAGACCAGCCGCATTATAAAGTGATCTTAGTAATAAATTTTGTTTGTCACCTTTGTTAAGAGTTCCTTTAAATTGATCAGCCATTCGCATATAATCACCATCAAAAGGACTATTTATAAACAGTTTACCTTCTTCGTTCTCTGTAATGTTTATAGCACCCTCCGTAGGACTATTTAGTGAGAATAAAATGTTATGTATACTTGTAACTTCACCAGATCTCAAATAGTGTTCGTGTCTATTTCCTTTACTAGCTTCAACTATTTTTAAATATTTTTCCCCACTTTTAGCTTCAACCAATCCTTCTGTTGCATCTTCAATAAAATCTAAGTATTCAATAGTAAAATCTTGACCTGAAAAATCATAATTCCATTTAAAATAATTATTAGTATGCTCTGAAAGAAGTAAATCTGACTGTAACTTTTTACGTGCAGGTTCACCCTTGTATTCTCCATCTACTAAAATAGTTAAATACGTTTTTTCAGAGAGAAAAGTATTTGAAGAAGTATTCTCTCTTATAGGCATTACACCCTCATAGCCAATATATCTAGTTACTAAAGAACCGAGAATTATAAGTATCCATGAAACATGAAGCATTAAAACTGGCCATTTATTAAACTTTAAAAGATTGTACCTTTTTATATTAAATAAAAAATTTAATACAAAAACACCTAAAATAAGTTCAAACCATGTAGCATTATAAATTAAAATTTTTGCAGTTACCGTTCCATAATCATTTTCTATGAACGTTCCAATTGCCATTGCTAAAGCAAAAACGATAAATAAAATAGCAGTAAGTCGGGTTGATACTAAAAATGATATTAATTTTTTACCCATTTATTTGTAAAATTACAGTCCTGATTGTCTTTGTTAATATTAATGTATGTATCCTCAATTTTCTCTATCATCCAACTTTGAATTCTTTTAAGTTGTTTTTCCTTTAGAGCTAATTCTTTAATTTTAATGAAATCTTTTGAGTAATCCGCAATATGCTCATCAAATCTGTTACTTACTTTAATTATTTTATATTTTTTCATTCCTCTTTGATCCTCATCTAACAAAGGCATTGATATTTCATTATCTCTGATTCTTTGAGCTTGACTGTAAAGCACTGGATCCATTTTTGTTAATTCAAAACGCGTATCTCCTGTTGTTGGATTAATTAAAACTCCACCATTACTTCGAGTCTCTTCTTCATCAGAAAGTTCTTTTGCAGCTTCAGAAAAAGATAATTCACCGTCAACTATTCTCTTTCTAATTAAATCTATTGTTCTTTTAGCTTCAACTATCGCTTCGTTTGTAACTTCTGGAATTAAAAGTATGTGTCTAGCATCAACTTCTTGTCCTCTTATTTTTTCAACTTTTGCGATATGCCATCCACTTTCAGATTCAAAAGGATCTGAAACCTCCCCTTCTCTTAATCTATAAACTGCATCTCTAAATTCTTTGTTCATAATAGGTCTATTTCTATTCAAGGTATACATACCTCCAGTTGATCTAGATCCGGGATCCTGTGAATATAAAATTGCTTTAGTAGCAAATGAAGAACCATTAACTACAATATCATTTTTAATAGTTTCTAGCCTTCTTATAACTTTATTTTGTTCGTCTTCAGAAACTCTTGGATTTATTACAATTTGAGCTAGTTCTAACTCAGCTCCAAAAACTGGTCTCTCATATTTTGGAATAGAATAAAAAAACTGACGAACTTCGTCTGGTGTAATTTCTATTTCTTCGACAATTTTGTTTTGCATTAATTCTGAAAGTTGTCTTACTTTGTTTATTTCAAATAATTCAGATCTAAATACCTGCTCATCATTTTTTTTATAAAACTCAAGTACTTTTTCCATACTTCCAATTTGATCAACAAAATAGTCAATAGTTCTATCTACATAAGAGTAAATTGAGTTATTATCTACTTGTAAACTATCTTGTTCCGCATGGTGCGCGTATAGTTTATCTTCCATTAGCTTACCTAAAAGACTACATCTAGTAATATTTTGTGTAGAAACACCCTGAGATTGAAGATCAATTAAAGTTTTATCAACGTCTGATTCTAAAATAACGTAATCACCAACGACTGCAGAAACTCCGTCTATTTTAATTTTAGTTTGAAAATTAGTATTAATTACTTCTTGGCTAAAATTATAAAAGCTAAAAAATAAAAAAAATATTAAGTAATTATATGTTGGTTTCATAAAATTCAAATTCATTTTGTTGAAGAGCATCTTCTATTAATTCTTTTTCAAATTTACTAATAAACTCTAATTTCTTTTTATTCAAAAGCACTTGTTTTAATGTTGATTTAATAAAATCAAATGGTGCAATATCATTTTTAAGTTTATAGTCTTTAATATTAATCAAATATAGTTCCAAAGAATCTTGTAATCTATAAAATAGTTTGTTTTTAACAATATTTTGTTTTAATCTTTCGTTTATCTCTGGAAATTTGTTAAAAAAAACATCTTTATTGATCCATAAAGAGTCATTAAAATAATAAGATGAAAACTGAAGAGATATTGAATCTAAAAATAACTTATCATTATCTTTAAACCTTCGAAATCTTTTTATAACATCTTTTAAATTATAATTTTCACTATTAATTTTTAAATATCTAGCATTTATAATTTCCTGATTAAGTTTAAAATTAAGTTTGTTTTTATTGTAATAATCTTTAATTGATTTTTCAGTAACAAAAGTGTCCATTGAAGATTTTACTATTTTTTCGTGGTATGAGTAAGAAAACAATTGATTTTTATAAGACTCAATTAATTGATTTAAATTTTCTTGTTTTTCATCTCCAAGATTTACTAAAGCTTTATTAAAAAGTAATTTTTCTTTTGCCCAGTCATTAATAAAATTTTTAACAAAAATAATACTGTCTTCACTAGATATTTCGTCCGGAAACACATCTTTTAAGTCAGATTTATAAAAAAATTCATCACCTAATCTAGCTAAAACTTGATCAGGTTTTTTTTCAATAAAATCACAACTAATAAAAATTAAACTGATTAAAAATAAATATACTTTCAAAATAAAATTATCTAGAATAATTTGGTGATTCTGCAGTTATCATCACATTATGAGGATGACTTTCTTTAATACCAGCTCCCGTGATTTGAACAAACTTCCCATCATCCTTAAGTTCTTTAATATTTTTACTTCCGCAATAACCCATACCAGATCTGATTCCACCTACAAATTGATGAATACTTTCTACTAAATCGCCTTTGTAAGGAACTCTTCCAACTACACCTTCAGGAACTAACTTATTAGATTCATTGACAGAATCCTGAAAATATCTATCCTTACTACCTTTTTGCATAGCCTCAATTGAACCCATTCCTCTGTATGATTTAAACTTTCTTCCTTCATATATAATAGTATCTCCTGGAGATTCTTTAGTTCCTGCTAATAAAGAACCTAACATTACACAGTCAGCTCCCGCAGCAATTGCTTTGGTGATATCTCCAGTATATTTGATTCCACCGTCAGCTATTACAGAAACACCTGAACCTTTTATTGCATTAGAAACCTCATATATAGCAGATAATTGTGGATAACCAACTCCTGCAATTACTCTTGTAGTGCATATTGAACCTGGTCCTATACCTACTTTAACTCCGTCTGCACCAGCATCAACTAAAAATTTAGCTGCTTCAGCTGTTGCTATATTTCCAACAATAACATCAATTTTTGGAAACTTTTCTTTTATATTTTTTAAAATATTTAAAACTCCTTTTGAGTGTCCATGAGCAGTATCAATAACAACTGCATCAACACCTGCGTCATATAGAGCTTGACATCTTTCTATTGAGTCATTTGAAACGCCTACAGCAGCAGCAACTTTTAATCTACCAAAAGAATCTTTATTAGATTTTGGTTTTAAAAATAATTTTTGAATATCTCTAAACGTAATTAACCCAAGTAATTTATTTTGCTTATTTACAACTGGAAGTTTTTCTATTTTATGTTTTTGTAAAATAATTTCAGCTTCACCCATTGTAACACCTTCATTAGCTGTAATTAAATTAGATTTAGTCATTACCTCAGATAATTTTTTATTATTATCATTTTCAAATCTTAAATCTCTGTTGGTAACTATTCCTATAAGTATATTATCAGCATCAACAACAGGGATTCCACCAATACTGTATTCCTTCATACAATGTTTAGCCTCAGCAACTAAAGAATTTTCACTCAATGTAACAGGATCTAAAATCATTCCCGATTCGGATCTTTTAACTCTTTTTACTTTATCAGCTTGCTGCTCAATAGACATGCTCTTATGTAAAACTCCTAAACCACCCTCTTGAGCCATTGCAATAGCCATTTTACTTTCTGTGACTGTGTCCATAGCTGCAGAAACTATAGGAATATTTAAATTAATATTTCTAGAGAATTTGGTTATTAAATCAACCTGATTGGGAAGACATTCAGAATACGATGGTACCAATAATACATCATCATAAGTTAGTCCAGTTCCAATAAATTTTTGTTTTGGGAATTTCATAGCAATTAACTTATTAATTGCATGCAAATATACTAAATTTTAGGTTGAAATAACTTTAGATCTTTTAATATCAAAAAAGCAGATAATAAAAATGATAATGTCATTAAAATTCCTGAGAATATTACCACATATTTAAACCATAGAAGATCAAGCCATAGCAAATAAATACCACCAAAAGTTAGTAAAATTGAAACGAATGGCTCTATAGCTAAAAAGAGCTTTAGTTTGATATTAGTATTAGTAAAACACACAAGTAAACCCATCAAAAAGAAAATGACAGACATTGAAAGTATATGAGAGTGAATGATTGTTAAAATTTCTCTTTCGCTTTTTTTGAATTTCATAACTTCAATGTCATCTTCAATAGATTCATTTCCATTATACTGCTCAACTAAACCATCAGGTGTAGTACTGTTTGAATAATCAACAAAAGCAACACTTGATAAAAAACCAATACTTGTTACTATTACAAAAGTTGCAATTAAATATTTTAGTTCTTTTGAAAGATCAGAAAGACTGTTTATTTTGAGCACCGGGCAAAAATACTATATTATTTTGTTTTGAATTAAAAAATTCAAAGAACTTAATAATTCATTTACAGCATTGGTCATAGATTTGACTGAAATAGTTGCACCAGAAATTGCCGAAATATTTTGTCTGTAAATAAATTTATGATTAGTACCCTTTAAAAGAAACTGCTTCAACCATCTTTTACTGCCAATTTCACCTCCCCAGCTTTCTCGATATAACAAAACTTTTGCTTTTTTGATCACAAATTGATTATCAAAAAGAACTAAATACTCAAAAGTTTCAGTTTTACTTGGTGCAGTTCCGACATATGCATAACCAAGCTTAATGTCATTAGAGGAAATTTCTAGAAGTCTATTTCCAGAAAAATCTGCAGTTAGTTCATTAATAGGCTGAATTTGTACTGGATTCAATTCAAAATCTTCTAATACAAAAACTTTAGAAATTTCTTTTTTTACTTTTTTTAAAATGTTTTTGTATAGAACATTTTCATGATTAGAAAAAGAACTGCATAGTATTACTACAAAATATAACAAAACAAAGCTCCAATTTATTTTTCTATGCAGTCCCATCTACTAATTAATTATTTGATTTTTTAAAAGAATACACCAATACCCATATTAAATTGACCTTTTGATTCGCTATCAGGAACAGCTGTACCTTTTGATTGCCAGTCCATTTTAAAGACAGCTCCGTCAGCTAAATGATAAGAAAAACCAAAAGTAGTTTCTTTTCTGTGAAAAGATTCGTTTTTAGTTAAATTTCCTGCAACCTCAGCGTGAGTATCAAAATCTTCATATCTTAAAAAAACATCAAGTTTTTGTCTAGCTGTTAATGGAAGTAAATTATAAGCCCCCTCTACATAATATCCACTCATTTTCGAACCCAAATCCTTTCCCGATGCAAGATTGTACTTGTCTGTATCTGAAAGTGAAGCATTTATGTATTCCGATCTTGCAGAAAAACGATTTTTTACATATCTAGCGTCAAATCCAATCATAGATAATCCAACCTGAGAACCTACAACACTTTTATCAGTCGTTTGTGTTTTTCCGTTGTATAAACTTAAACCAAATTTAAGACCAGGTAGTCCATAATAGTCAACTCTAGCAGCAAAATTTGCATTGCTTCCTACAGATTCAGCACCTTTTTGTCTTCCAGATCTAAGTCCATTTGTTCCTTTTAATTTATAAGCTCCATTATAAGAAATGAATCCATTCATTACGTAAGCTTGGTATCTTAATGATGCACTATTAATTCTACCATAAACCCCTAATCCCATTTCTCTCCAAGTTGTAGGCACTAATTTATTATTTAGACTAGGTCTTTCTACACCATTATATGTTGTTGGCTCATGATATTCGTTAACGATTCCCATAGGAACTAGCATTAACCCTCCTCTTAAATTAAAGTTATCAGAAACTCCATAATTTAAAAAAGCTTGCTCAACGTAAACTTCCTTAACGTGCTCAAATTCAATTTCAGTGATAAAAGAAACTCTATCATCAAATTTATAAGCAAATAGCATTACAAGTCTTTGAACATCAATTTCAGAAACTCCAGAATCGGGATCATTGTAAGTAATTTCTCCGTATCCACCGATTTTAAGTCCAGTAGCCATTGTTTGCAGATTTAACATTTGTTTTTCAGAACTGTTTTGAGAAAACACAGAAAACGAAATTAAAAGTGAAAATATAATTATTTGATTTTTCATGTTATTTTTATTTAGATTAATTACAAATAAGGTGCAAACATAAGTGATAAAAACTTATTAAACAAGCTTATTTGTAATTAATCTAAATAAGAATAGTGAAAATTTATTATTGTTATTTAAAATCATTAAATAACCTGAGAGCATGATTGTAACACGATTCAAAATTTAATGAATTGATACTTGTTTTTTTATTCAATGTATTAAAATATGAAATCAATTTCTCAGTTGGTAAGTTTCCTGTTAATTCATCTTTTGCCATAGGACAACCGCCAAAACCTTGAATTGCACCATCAAATCTTTTACATCCAGCTCTGTAAGCTGAATCAATTTTTTTAAACCAATCATCAGGCTTAGTGTGAAAATGAGCTCCAAATTCAACTTGAGTATATTTAGGAATTATATTTGAAAAAATTCTAAAAATATCGTCAGGAACTGCGGTTCCTATAGTATCGGAAAGAGATATTACTTGAATTTTTAAATCACTTAGTTTATCAATCCATTTTTCCACTATCTCATAATTCCAAGGTTCACCATATGGATTGCCAAAACCCATAGACAAATAAACAACCAAATTCTTACTATATTTTTCTGAAATTGTTTTGATTTTTTTTAACTCTTCAAAAGACTCATTAATACTTTTATTAGTATTTCTCATTTGAAAAATTTCTGAAATTGAAAACGGAAATCCCAGAAAACTTAATGATGAATGACTGCAAGCATCTAAAGCTCCTCTTTCATTAGCTACAATAGCTAATAATTTAGATGTTGTATTAGATAAATCTAATTGATCAATTATATAAGCTGAATCACTCATCTGAGGAATTGCTCTTTTTGAAACAAAACTTCCAAAATCAACCACGTCAAAACCGACCGACAAAACTGATTGTAAATAATCAAGTTTAATTTCAGATGGAATCCATTGCTTTATACCTTGCATTGCATCTCTTGGACATTCAACTATTTTAATTGAAGACATATTATAAAATTAGTTTTTATTAACTAACTATCCAGTATATAATAAATATATATACTCCAATCTCAAATAAATATATATTGTTACTAATTAAACTCTGTCTTTTTGAAAATGAGTTTAATTTAAAAGACAAAAGAGAAACTAGCAGAAAAACCAAAGTAGCTTGTAACCAAAAAATACCTCCAAGTATCAAAAACTGAATTTCATTATTAAGATCATTATGAAATAAAAAGCCAGGAAAGAAAGCTATAAAAAACAAACTAACCTTCGGATTTAGCAAGTTCATTATTAAACCTCTGTAGAAATCATTACTTGATTTATTATTAATATCTAATTCCTTTTTTTTATTCCTACTAATAAAAACTAAAATAATTAAATATGAAAAGTATAGAACTCCTAATAATCTAATAAAGTTAAAGACATATTCATTTTGAGAAATTATTAATGATAGACCTATTGTGACTAAAAAAGTATGAACTAATAAACCAGAGGTCAAACCTAATGAAGTCGTAATAGCAGATTTTACTCCCTTAGATATACTTTGAGAAATAACATAAATAATATCAGGACCAGGTGAAATCGTCAACAATAACGATGTTAAAACAAAAGTTAATAAAACATCAACATCCATAAATAATTTATTGATTTTAGGATTGTAATTTAATGTTTATAAATTATTTTTGTGCAAAATTTATTAAAATGTCCCATATCCAAAATTTAGAAAAGAACTTATCAATTACTAGAAAATCACTTATAAGTCACAGTCTATATTCAAAACTTGACTCTAAACAAAAACTTATTGATTTTATGGAAAATCATGTTTTTGCGGTTTGGGATTTTATGTCTTTAATTAAAGTTCTGCAAAAAAATCTAACATGTGTGGATGTTCCTTGGACTCCGAACGAAAATCGACTTGCTGGAAGACTTGTAAATGAAATAGTTTTAGCTGAAGAAAGTGATGTAGATTCAAATGGGGATCCTAAAAGTCATTTTGAATTGTATCTAGAATCTATGAGTCAAATTGGAGCAAGTACAAAAATTATTAACGATTTTATATCCAAAATAAAAAATTCAAAATCTTACAGTGATTCTATAGAAAACATCAATATCAATCCTATTGTTAAAGAGTTTATGGATTTTACATTTAATATTATTAATACCAATAAAAATCATGTAATAGCAAGTGTATTCACATTTGGAAGAGAAGATTTAATTCCAGACATGTTTATTGAAATTGTAAAAAAACTGTCAAATAGTGATGAAATTGAAGCAGATAATTTAGTTTATTATTTGGAAAGACATATTGAGATTGATGCAGACGAACATGGTCCAATGGCACTTAAAATGATAGAAGAATTATGTGGAGATGATGAAACGAAATGGAAAGAAGCTGAGATTGCATCAAAAAAAGCTCTAGAAATGAGAATTAAACTTTGGAATTATATTGAAAATAAAATTAATTAAAACCTATCCTTTACCGATCTTATCCTCTTACTAATTTTAAATTATGACGCTCAATTAAATTAAGAATTTCTTGAATTTTTTCAGGATTCTCTTTAGCAATATTAAACTTTTCAGAAGGATCATTATTTAAATTAAATAACAAAGGGGGATGATGTGTTTTTGGCTCTTTAAACCAATCTTTAGTTTTTAAATGTAATTTAAAATTCCCTAGCCTTGCCGCATACAACTCATCACCATTATAAAAAAACATATCTTTTCTAGGACTTTTCTTACTTTCAAATAAAGTTTTAGATAAGTCAAAACCGTCTACAAGCATATTTTTTTGTTGTTCAATTCCTGAAATACTAAGAAAGGTTGAATAAATGTCAAGTGTTGAGCCTATATCATCAATAACACCTGGTTTAATATTAGAACCCCAAAAAATAGCTGGTACTCTGACTCCTCCTTCCCAAGTTGTACCTTTTCCATTTCTTAACGGACCAGCTGATCCAGAATGATTTTTATACACCAACCAAGGACCGTTATCAGATGTAAAAACAACTACAGTGTTCTTTTCAAGGTTTAGCTTCTTCAATTCTTCAGTTATTAAACCTACTCCGTGGTCAATTTCTTCGATAACATCACCATACAATCCTCTTTTACTTTTCCCAAAGAACTTTTTAGAAGCATAAAGCGGAATATGAGGAAGATTATGAGATAAATAAATAAAAAATCTATCGTCTTTATACTCATTAATTAATTCAATAGTTTTTTTAGTGTATCTATCAGTAATTGTAGTCTGATCAACAGGACGCTCAATTATATCAAAATTCTCAATCAATGGTACATTATAACTTTTAGAATCAAGTTCATTTCTTTTATACTCTGACCAATAAGGGTTCTTGTTAATTTTATCCATATCATTAGAATATGGAATACCATAAAAATAATCAAAACCATGATTTAAAGGTAAATATTTCTTTTTGTGACCAAGGTGCCACTTACCTACAATAGCTGTCTTATATTTATTTTCTTTTAGTTTCTCAGCTATTGTAAATTCACTTGATGGAAGACCATTTAAAGAGTTAGGGAAGAGAACTCCAGTCATACCACTTCTAACTGGAAGCCTTCCTGTTAAAAGAGCAGCTCTACTTGGTGTACAAACTGGTGAAGCAGAATAAAACTGTGTCCATTTTTGACCTTCATAGGCCATTTTATCTAGATTAGGTGTTGAAATAGTCGGATTTCCGAAAACTCCTAAATCACCATAACCCATGTCATCTACAAAAACAATTATAAAATTTAGCTTTTGATTTTTCTGAATTCCAAAAGAAAATAAACTAAATAAAAAAAAAGCAAAAAAACATGTAAAACGATTAAACATAAAAATTCTTAAATCTATTCTAAATTAGAAAATAATAAGTTAATAATAACTTATTTTTTTTACCTTGGCGACTCCTAAATTTTAAATTATGAATAAAACATTTTTATCATTAGTTATTATTTCTATTATAACTATCAATTTTTCATTTGCTTTTCAAACTTCAAAAGCTAAAAAGTTTGCTAAAACAATTACAGAAAAAGAATTAAGCGAACATCTATATACTTATGCTTCTGATGAATTTGAAGGTAGAGATACTGGGGCACCAGGTCAAAAAAAGGCTGTAGAATATATTAGAAATTACTACAAGTCAATTGGAATTGAACCAGGAGATTTAGAAGGAGATTACTTTCAAGAAATGACTCTGACAATGAGAGGAAGAAGAGGTCAAAAACCAAAAACTGTAGAAACTGAAAACGTAATAGCTATTATTAGAGGATCTGAAAAACCAGATGAATATGTAGTTATAACAGCACATTTAGATCACGTTGGTATTACTGACGGAGAAATCTATAATGGTGCCGACGATGACGGTTCAGGAACTGTCGCTTTATTAGAAATTGCTGAAGCTTTCAAGAAAGCTGCTGATAAGGGAAAAGGACCTAAAAGATCAATTGTTTTTTTACACGTAACAGGTGAAGAAAAGGGACTGCTAGGCTCTGCTTATTATGCAGATAACCCAGTATATCCATTAGCAAATACAGTTGTAAATTTAAATGTAGATATGATTGGAAGAATAGATCCTACTAGAAGAGAAAAAAACAGAGATTATATTTATTTAATCGGATCCGACCATGACAGTGTTGATTTACACAATTTATCAGAACAAACCAATGCAGAATCTGTGAATATGACACTAGATTACAGATTTAATGATAAAAATGATCCTAATAGATTTTACTATAGAAGTGATCACTATAATTTTGCAAAAAATGGTATTCCAATTATATTTTATTTTACTGGTAC
>Ga0209307_1001062_pt1 | contig 17502 bp, 19 predicted proteins | sample COGITO_mtgs_1105_FD_185519 | JGI IMG/M metagenome (GOLD analysis project Ga0209307, IMG submission 185519) | Pelagic marine microbial communities from North Sea - COGITO_mtgs_110530 (SPAdes) (version 2) | ecosystem: Environmental > Aquatic > Marine > Epipelagic ... | reverse complement strand
CCAGTTTTACACGTAACCCATTGTTTTCCTTGTGTTTTCTTGAAATTACACAGGTAGGGTAGACAATGCGGTATACACAAAAATATCCTCAACAAACATATACTAAACGTGATGTATATTATTTTTCTAGGGTAATCCCTAGCGATTTAAGGAATCACTACACTAAACCTCGCATCATTCAGAGCCTTAAAACTAAGTCAGCACATAGAGCATCAGTAGCATCTAAAATGCTTTCATCTAAACTTGATGACTATTGGTTGGGCTTAAGGCTCAAGCAGATGGACGTACCTGCATCACATTTATTGGTTAGCGCTGCAAAAGTTAATCTTGAGTCTAAGCTACTTAATATCGAAGAAGCACTTCAGGTATACATGAGTGTCAAAGGTGTTGGTAAAGGAGAACTCTTCTTCAGACTCTTTAGACATAGATGGTAATGAAGGCTATGACGCCCTTACAGATGGACTTCTACTATTAAGAGGTATGTTTGGCCTAGACGGAAGTGCGCTGGTAACAGGGACTATTGCGTCTGACGCGGCCTATACCGAATCAGTGGATATTGAGTCACGTATTGCCACTCTTGGTGATCTTGCTGATATCGATGGTAATGGTGACATAGATGCTCTTACAGATGGTCTCCTCACTTTACGTTACCTATTCGGTTTAGAAGGCGATACGTTGATTAATGGTGTTGTTGCTACTAGAACGACTTCAGAGGAGATTGAGGCTCATTTAGAGACATTGATGCCTTCTCTTTAAGCCCATCCAGTCAAATCAGCCTATGAGACTTTAGTTTTAAAAAATAAATACAAGTGATAAGCCAGATAATATTGGCCTACCAAAGTAATGAGAACAATGATACCCATAAAGCCAGCATCACCAAGAGTTGTAAAAAAACCCAGTAAGTTAGTCAAGACACTGTTAGGGACAAAGACCGATCCAAGTATTGCTAGAAGAATTAAAATAAGAACAAATACCATACTATAGAAATACAACCAGCAAACAGCCATCGGGATCAAAAAAAGCTTTTTCATGAATAACTCCCTCTATTAATTACCTAAGCATAGCTGGATACCCCATCCAGTCAAATGAGGGCTAGGTCGCGTCACCTATGCAGATTGTTTTAACAGGTGTTTAGTAACCAACACCAATCGCCACCTAATAGAATTTATTTCCGTTCTTTGTTTTTGTCCTCATACTCTTTAAGTTTTTTTTGATAATCCTCTTCAGAGAGTTTGTGCCAACCGATGCATTTACCAGTTGGGCTTCTTCCGCAACCACATTCCATATTTAGACTCCTTTATTTTAAGTAAAAGTAATCGTTTCATATCTACTAACCCACATGTCCACCATCAAGCTTAAGAATCTTCCATTTATGCCCGCAATCTTTGCAAGACCCATACTTTTTGAACATATTGGCATCTATGTTTGTTGAACCACAAGAAGTACAGGTAGGCGTCTTCACCTTCTTAGAATCACGAATGAATGCTTTTATGCTGTAGACAGCTAAAAGAAACGGAATTATCCAAATGAAATACTCCTGCACTTAACTCTCCCTTTATTGATTACCTAAGCATAGCCGAATACACCATCCAGTCAAATCAGGGCTATTTAATTTGGAGAGCTTCACTGTAGACTTTTAGTGTAGCGGGCCGCAATAATACTTTTTTAGCAATTCTTGCGACGCTAGGAAAGTCCTGTACCGATGGGTGACCTCTAGAATCCTTCAACCATGTAGTCAGCATAAATAAGTAGATATCAACCGCACTGAACTTGTCACCCAGCACCCATTGATTTTCCCCTATTTGAGTATCAATCACTTGCCATGTTTCACGTAACCGACGAATACCTCGTTGCATCACACCGGAATAGCCATCGCTCGTCTCTGCGAATCGATCAGGATAATAGGTAAGTTGGAACGCATTCTGAATAGAACTAGAAAAATAGACTAAGGTTTGCAAGAACAAACCTCTGGTCATCTGATCAGGTCTGGGCGCTAAACCTGCTAAGGGATATTGATCGCACAAATAAATGGTTATGGCAGCAGCTTCATAAATAGCCACGTCGCCAATAAGCACGGGTATCCAACCATTTGGATTGATTATCAGTTGCTCGGGAGGACGAGGTTCATTCATATCAATAGTCGATTGAACTAAGTCATAGGGAACACCTATTTCTTCAAGTAAAACCTGAATACCCATGGAGGCACTGCCATCTGCATAAAATAGCTTATACAACGTTTATATATACCAATTTCAATTTATTCATTACCCAATCATAGACCTATACCCCATCCAGTCAAATCAGGTGAGGGCCATAGTCTCTAAATAGAGTGCTTTATTGTGTTTTCTAATTTGTTAACGTAATCTAGAGTAGATTTAGCACAGGGAGAGGCGGATATCTTTTTACCAAAACACCATTTTAAAATTATGATCTTAACCCTCATCATGATTGTTTATGTATCAATCATGTCTCTAATAAACGGACTAAGTTCAGATGAATGGGGGCAATTATTGGTTACTGTAATGTTCTCTTATCTCATAATCTATTGTGTCATAGCCTATCAAAATGAACATATTATAAACATTGATCTTTACGGTGGCACAGGGCTGATGCTTGTAAGAAAGACGGATAGTCCCTTTGATTATTGGTTCAACTTGATATTAATGTCCAGCCTTGCTGTGGCGGTGAATGTAGATATGTGGTTCTTTAAAGATCCAAGTTTCGTTTCGCTACTTTTAAATGAAAAAAAATAGAGTTACCAAATACTCCATCCAGTCAAATTAGAGTGGAGAGACACCACCTATGCAGATTGTTGTCGGCTCTAAGGCAACGAGAACTTAACCTTTAATTGTTAGTTCCAAAAAATGTTAGGAGAACATCATCTAACAGAGGCCTCCAATTTGACCAATTATGCCCCTGGTGCGACTGTTTATAGGTAAGATCATAGCCTTTTTCTGTTAAAGCGTTTTTAAAGTCTCTATTATCGCGAGTGCTATCACCTTTGCGCCCATGGCTTAAAAATATTTTGAGGGGTAGCTTGGGACCTTTTTTGTAAATATCTGTAAGCCGTCTTACTAGATAACTTTTGCCGGGTGATTGCATGGCAAGCCCCGCGAAATAGTCCGGTAGAAACAATCCAAAACAGGCTGCATTATAAGCTCCATAGGAAAGCCCCATAATGACTCGTGCTTCTCGATTCGGGCTTGCAGGGTAGGATGCCTCTATCGCCGGGAGAAGTTCATAAGCATAAAACTTTGCATAATTCTCATTGCAAATAAATTGACTATCACGTCTATTATCAGAAATTTTATCAGGATTTCGTGCATCGACAAAAACTGCAATAACAGGCTCAATTCTGTTGGCCCTAACTTCTTTATCTAAAAGCTCCGGTAACTTTCCAGATTTAATATAGGCCTCGCCATCCGTTATATAAATCGTAGGCAACAACATATCTGGATTCATTCCTCCGGGCGTGTAAACTCGGTATTGGAGGTTGTAGCCTAACATTTCGCTTTTTATGATAATGTTATCTGATAACTTTCCGCCCAGCAGTTGATCATTTTCGCTAGAAAAAGAAGATTCCGCGAAAAATATAATAATTACTAGTACTACCTGTCTCATCCTCAACCTTTACAAAACTCCTTTATTGATTATCTAATCATAGACCTATACCCCATCCAGTCAAATCAGGTGAGTGGTCTTAACAGCAATTTTGATTTTGAAGCTATTTCTTTTTACATCTGCAAGAAGTCATCAATTTCTTCTAAAACTTTCTCACGGACTTTACCGTCTCGAATTCCATGCTTGGTCTTAAAAACTTCTAAACGAACATTTTTCGACTCTGACTTAAGTCGTTTATTCATATTTTTAACCTGACTATGGTAATAGGACTTTTTATCCGAAATTAACAATACATGCGCTGCAAATTGTGATGCATAGTTGATAGGCGACAAATCTTGGATCGCAGCATCCGAACCTTCCAGTTGAGGAAATATTTTATTAAGAAACTTCCTATAATGATCTGGAAAATCAGCAAGATCTGTGATTGGATCAACTACAGCGACTGATTTGTAACGATTTGGATAATTAGCAGCGCTCAGGAGCGCCAAATATCCGCCATATCCATAGCCAATCGCATGGATTTTTGTCATATCCAAGCTATGGTGTTGAGATAAAAACTCAATGCCATCATCTATATCTTGTAAGATTAAATCATTCTTTAGACCCATATCTGCATTTCTGAGTTCAAATCCAAAACCATCAGTAGACCTATAATTTGGGCTAAAGACTGCATAACCTTTAGCAGAAAAAAAATCAGCCTCTCTTTCGAACCCAATACTACTGGTCTCACCGTACCCGTGCGGAATAACAATTAATGGGATCTTAGCGTTAGCATTCGCCGTGACTGGCAGACGAAGGACTGCTGGAATTGTCGTACCATCAGATGACATGTAGGTAAGCAATTCCCTTTTCGCTATATGTTTAACCTTTGGAAGAGCTGATTTGAGTCTGGTGAGAGATAATGTTGACGTATTAAATAGAAAATAATCGAATGCACTATTTTCGCCACTGATCGACACAATTATCTTTTCTAAACTATCTTCTCCTGAGACGTAACCAAGCTCGCTGCCAGGAAAACTTTTGCTCAAACGCTCAAAAGCAGAATTTATCTTGGCATCTATAAACCGTGTATAGGGTTTAAGCCCGCCATAAACAACGCCTAAAATTTGATCATTACGATTATTAACAAAGTTGCTAGCATCCCTATCCATGTCAGCAAAAAGAGAGGTCTCGGTAGAACCATCTGCTAGGGAAACTGATAACACAGAGCTAAAGTCTAACTTGCCCCCTAATATGTGTAGCTTGTCTTGGTTCTCCGACAGCGACCATCGGATGTCCCACATATCTTCAAGTGTTATTAAAAATTGCCATTTATTTTTTTTTACGAAGAAATTTATTTTGTTGTTGTCTTCATCCCGGTCAATTCGAATAAGAGGGTTATTTTCTCTGTCGACCATCCACGAGAGAGTTTGCCGTGTCCCCCTTTCTAGTAGAGAAGACTTCCCTGTTTCTAGGTCGGCCAAATAAAGCGCTGTGGACAGAAATTTATCAAACTGTCCCATTGCCAGTTTTGCTGAATTTTCATCGATCCCATAAATGGGAATATTTCCTCGAAATAAATCGCGCATCCATCCCCTAGAAAAGGAGTTTGCCGACACCTGAGCGCCCCAATTAAGTTTTATTTTTTTATTCTTTTTAATATTAAATATGAATTGATCTCGGCCTACTTTGGTTCTTCTATAATCTGTGACACCTACAATTAAATGATCATTTGTTAAAAAAGATAATTCAACAACGTTTGCGTCAGGAGAATTAAATCCCGCCTTCAAACTCATATCACTGAGATTCAGAACCACAACATTATCCTCTCCACGTTGTCGATTAATATAGGCTAGGGTCTCCCCATTAGGCGATATTCTGAAACCTTGGTATTCCCAATCTGCAGCATAGTGCTGAACCTCTGGCGAGGTATCTTCGGCTAAAGCAGACGCAGAAATGGCAACTAAAATGATTGTTACTGTTAGTCTTAACAAATATCTAACACCTAGTTTGTGTTCGTTTGAAATCAGTTTCATGAATAACTCCCTTTTTACCTAATCATAGCTGAATAGCCCAGCCAGTCAAATCAGGGCTAGATCGCGGTGAGAGATATGCAGATTGTGGTTGCACAGACTTAAAATATCTAACTGCTTAATTTAGTCCGATGAAATAGTTTATGCTTGATCATTGGGAGAACCACATGCTTGGGAACATTACTCCAATCCAAAATTCCTCTTTTGAAGGATTCTCTGGCAAATAATTTTTCACAATATTGACCTATGATTGTCTTATTACTCCAAAGTAATGGCTCTAAACCAAGTTTCTGTAGTCGATAAAGAACAACGCCCCATACTATGTCAGCCAAACTGAACTTCTGCGATGCTAGCCAACCATTCTTTTTGAAGGGGCCACTCAACAGCTGAGCCTCAAGCTCCGTTAAAGTGAAGTCAGCAGAATCATATAAGGTATTCATCCGAGAAGGCGTTTGAATTACTTTAAGTGTATTTTCGACAATATTTAACTTACTTCTATAGGCGTCATACAACTGCTTTTCATTTTCATGGCGTTTAACTAATTTTCTCAAAAGATTAGCTTTAAATTCATGGCCTTTGCCATCGTCTGCCGCCTTTTTAAATAGAAAAGACTTGTTCATACCTCGATTATCTCCATAAGTGAACGCTTCGATCGGGAGGCTGTCCGCTTTGTTCAGCCATGAGGAGATTGCCTCAAATTCATGATCAGATGGCTTTTGTGAGATATCAGAGTTCGATAATTTACTGATTATAAGGTGTAGAATATTCAATGAATCTGTCGTAACTTTTCCATCACAAACTAACGTAGGCACTACGCATCGAGGATTTATACGAACATAATCGGGTTCATATTGTTGATAAGCAGGAAGAAGCACATGGTGGGATGTCCACTGCACAGCGTTCTCTGCTAGGGCTTGGCGAACTTTCATCGAGCAGAGCGATTGAGAAAAATGAAATAGGTGGATGCCTGTTTGCGGCGCCACTTTACACGTGACGTCTGTCAATGGCTTCAAAGCTAGCATATTTTTCGTTGAATAAGCAGAAAGAGTGTCCAAATCTGAAATCATAGGCTCCATCCCTTTATTGATTACCTAAGCATAGCTGAATACCCCATCCAGTCAAATCAGGGCTAGGTAAATTGGGTCACTTGCTTGCCTAGAATGAACAGCGAACTCCCTCTAAAAATTCAGTATCAATCCGCAACTGTTCCTCTGTCTTTTTTTGATGCCAAGGATACTTCGGTTTTACCCAGATATCTGGATTATGGTGTAACCAGCAGGCAGGTATTGCGAATTCGACATCCGGTTTACTTTTCGCTTTAGCAAATATTTCCCAGCAATGGCCAGAAGTACCAACTGATCTATCAAATATTTTAGTGATCTTTATTTCACCGCTTTTAGAAATCGGGAATACTTTATGACATGATTCCATAAATATGTCGTTGCTACACCAAGGTGCTTTAGGAGATAAAAGCTCGTACTTTTGGTTAAAACCGTTTTTAAAATAGTAGACATCCATTGTTGTTGTGGGTGAAAAACAACCTTCGTGCATATTTGATGAGAGTTCAAGATTGCTAATATCTAGTTTTCCCGCGCATCCGCATAGGAGAATGACCCAAAGAACTGTATTTAGATTTCGAATTTGCACACTTTTACTCCAAAACGAGGCAATCATAGCTGAATACCCCATCCAGTCAAATCAGGGCTAGATCGAGCCAGCCTGTATAAAACTCAACACTTCGTATATATTAGGTCCGGCAACTGGCGTATCAAATAAACAACCAGACATGAGACATAATTTGCCCACCAAAACTAATTGGTCGATCGCCAAAGCATCGCATTGGTCCTTATATTGAAACCAGTTAGCAACAAAATAAGTTTATTGTGCGATCTTTGGGATGGACGAGAGCGTCCAGTCACCATAAACAGGATTGCCCTCCAAAAGAGTCAGTAGAACTTGGGCATCAGAAATCTCATTAGGAGCAAGTTCAAAAAGGTTGTTATCTAAAACAATCAAGTCAGCTAATTTTCCTTCCTCGATCGATCCAGTCTCATCGTCAATAAAGTTCACATAAGCACTATTAATCGTGTATGCCTCAATTGCATCAGCTAGATTGATCCTTTCATCTTCAAGAAATGGGTCACTAAAATTAGTCAAGGGGTCACGGCGTGTTATAGCAGTCTCAATGCCCAGCAAAGGATTACCTGAAGTGACGAACCAGTCACTTCCAAAAGCTACTACCGCACCTGTGTCGAGCACACTTCTAATCGGGTATAACCATTTGCTTCTGTCCGCTCCCAGTTTAGGTATTGTTAGTTCTGTTATAAATTTGTCTGCCCATGCCCAATAGGGCTGAAAGTTTGCCACCACATTTAGGGTCTCTAAGCGCGGGATATCTGCGGGGTCGAACAGCTGGATGTGAGACATATGATGGCGGCTGTCTCTCACTCCATTCTTTTGTCGAGCTAGCTCAAGAGAATCTAACGACTGACGAACAGCTGCATCCCCGATCGCATGAAAATGTATTTGAAAGCCCAACGCATCGAGTTGGCTGACCACAACATCCAACTGCTCTGGCTTGATCAAAAGCTCTCCGCTATAACCATCCTCCCGATCACTATAGGGTGCCAAAAGAGCAGCAGTATGAACTTCCATTACTCCATCAAGCCAAATTTTCACTGAAGGCGCAGAAAAGAGCGGTGTCTTAAACCGTTCTCTCGCATCAGTAATTCGCGATAACTGCTCTAAACCAGAATCTGTATTCCATACCAACGCCCCAACTACTCTTATTGTTAGGTCTCCTGCTCGATCCATCGCCATGTATGTGGGTCCGCCAACATAGGCCTCATTACCATCAAGCTTTAGGAGCGCATCTTGCACCGTGGTAACACCATATTGATTCAAATAATGTTGCCCAAATTGCAAAGCAGCTTGCATTTGATCTGCCGAATAAGCCGGCCTTGTGCTGAAAGCAAGATTCATTGCGCTGTTCTCTTGCAGAGACCCGCTGGGCTCTTTAGAGTTCTTATACCTATCTATCCTTCCCCTAGGAGGATCCGGTGTCTCAGCGTCAATGCCGGCAATCTTCAATGTTTTGGAATTAACCCAGAGCTGATGCCCTGAGGCAGATTTAAGTATTACCGGACGATCCGAAACAACCTCATCAAGTAATCTCTTATCAGGTAATCCATCTTCAAAAAGATCCATTGTCCAGCCACCGCCATCAATGAATGTGGCTTCTGGCGACTGTTGTGCACATTCTTTTACGATAAGGACGTAATCCTCTACAGATTTTCCATCATGCAAGCTACAACCTAAATAGGCCATACCAGCCTCTATTGGATGAACATGGGCATCTTGGAATCCAGGAAGCACCATTTTTCCATCAAGATCGACTAATCGGGTGTTTGGTCCCTTATATTTTTTTGCGCCAGAACTAGATCCCACATAAGCAATTTTTCCATCAATGACAGCAACAGCCTCCGCCCATGATCGATTAGCATCAACGGTGTAAACTTTACCGTCGAATAAAATTAGATCTGCGCTAACTTGTTTAGTTTTTGAAAAGTGCTGAATTGAGCAGCCAACGCTGAAAGCTGCGATAACTATGACTGTAACTTTTACTAGATAATCCAATAACTGCATAACCACATAACCGCCTAAAGTTGCCAAATATCATATTTTAAAAAATAGCTCCAAATAGTATTTGTTGACAACATTGATGAGTTTTAAAACCCAAGCAATTACATCAACGCTCAAGGGTAACGTCAAACGCAACAATAGAACGCTTGTCTGGGCCAGAAATCGGATGCACGAAATGCATGTAATGCGGAGGGAACAAAACAACCTGACCACTCAAAGGTTTGTGCAATCTGGACGTCTGCTGACCTCCAATGGCTACAGAGGCGAGTGCCGGATTAATAAATTCTAGGTGCCCTGCAGGCGCAATGGTTTCAGGCACTTGGACATAGTAGATGCCTGAAATCACAGTGTATTCACTAGGATGTATGTGCGGACTTTGCCAATCTCCTTCGCCTAATTGATTAGCCCAACTCTTTACTTTGAATGCGGTATAAATTGGATCTGCATTAAATACTTGCGCCAAGTATTCCTCTATCGACGGAAATATAATAGAACCTTTAAGGAAACTGACCGCCTTATCTTGAAGATCAAGAAAAGACATTTTAGCTGGCGTTTGAAATCCACCTTTTGTTGTACTGTCACCATTAGTGGCTGCATTTTGATCTGTCTTGCTCAATTCTGCGCTTAACTTATCAATAACCGACTCAAGATCTGTATTTAAAGAATCTACCCCTTCAAATTCACGCACCATTACCATCGTGGGGAAATGCTGTTCCAACCTTTCATTTAGCAATCGAACCATTAGTTACCTTCTACCTCCTCTTGGAGCATTGCGATTAATCTTTGCCCGCAATGGCCTGCAGTAACACATACCAGTGGACAACATTATCATAAAAGCTCTCAACAAGAACTCGTTCATTCAACCCATGGGCGAAGCTGTCACTATTTTTACCATAATGACCGTTAACACCATAGCTAGGAATCCCGGCAGCTCTAAAATGCATGCCATCAGTTCCACCGGAGGACATGCTGGGAATAATCTCTAGCCCTGGGTACTTAATATCGATAGCCTTCTGCAGAGCCGCTGTGACATCTTTGCGCAGAGGTGAGGCATCGGTCTCTGTTACCTCATCTAAAAGAACAAACTCAATACTCGGGTTATCAATAATACGTTTAAGTTGCTCACGCGTTGCATCAACGCCCTCCCCAGGGAAAACCCTACAGTTGATGGTAGCAGTAGCAGATTGGGGTAAAGCATTCTCCGCATGGCCCGCACGAAGCATTGTGGCTACACAGGTAGTCCCTAAAGTCCCTACAAAACTACTATCACCTCTCAGTATTTCAATCGCTGCGGCATCTTGGGGGTTTGCGGCAAAAGTACGCATTGCCTGCCCTAAATCGCCTTTGGTACGCACACCAGTGCCTTTAAAATAAGCAAGCGTCAGATCGTTATAGCTGACTGGGAACTTGTAAGCCTGAATATTTGTCAGCGCATTAGCTAAATCATAGACCGCATTATCATCACGAGGTCGACTACTGTGTCCACCAGGATTACGCGCTGTAATTTCCCAGGTCACATAAGTCTTTTCTGCAGCTTGCATGCCAAAGCTAGCAGGGGCACCTCCTTCTTCTGGTAGTGCTGCGCCGCCGGCATCGGCATTGAGCACAAATTCGCTGTCTGTGAGCTCTCGATATTCATTTACCAAAGCCTTAGTGCTTGTCATCGTGCTTTCTTCGTCGCCAGAAAAAGCAATAATAAGATCTCGACCAGGAACCCAGCCCTCTGACTTTAACCTTAAAAATCCAGCTGTCACTGCTGTCATTCCCAGCTTGTCGTCAACGGTACCACGGCCAAAATAATAGCCATTTTCTTCGACGAGAGTATACGGGTCTCGCTCCCAATCTTCTCGCAGAGCATCAACTACGTCCATATGAGCTGAAATACTCACTGGCTTTTTACCCAACGAACCATCTCCACGGTATCTCACAACTAGCGCTGCTGTCCCGTCTATTTCTAAAACATGGATATCTTCTTTTGGGAACCCACCCTTTTCAAACTCCGAAGCAAGGTATCTAGCAAGAGTTGGCACCATGTGATGGCCCTTAGCTGTGCGCATTTCCACTGAAGTCTTGTAAATCTCAAAAGCCTTTTGTCCGAACGGAATATTTTTATCAGCCGCAAATAAAGAACTTGGTTGAAACATCAATAATATGAAAACAAGGAAAAACTTAGCGTTTTGAGAAGTCATGATTACTACCTCAGTGGCCTAGAACAATTACAGCTAAAAATAATACCCGCTTTGTTTTAAAAAGCCAGATGAATATTTAAAGGTTATTTGATAGATCGCAGAATTTTGTGCACCATAGAAGGATTAGCTGCTTTTTTAAATAACACATAAGAGTGATCCCCCCCTGAGGTCAAGGATGAAAAAGAACATAGATTGCGACACTATTAAGGCCTTACTCAATTTCTGTTTTCTCCTCATTCTGATAGTCACCCTTCTCACTTCACTTTCTATTAATGCTGAGACAAAAAATAACTCAGATGTCATTAATATTTCACGGCCTGAATACTTAAATAAACTGCAAGGATTTTGGCTTGGCCAAAATATCGCTAACTGGACTGGCTTAATTACCGAAATGGACAAGGTAGGAACGCCTAAGACATTGCCTTTCTATACAGATAAGGATTGGGGGAAACCTGATCAGAAAGCAATTTGGGGTGAATTTGTGCCCCACTCAAATACGATTGATTTTTACTTCGAATATTCAGGAACACCCTGGGGAGCCGATGACGATACCGATATTGAGTATATGTATGCGCATCTCCATGACCAGCTAAAGACTAGCAAACTCAACGCCAGACAGATACGTGATGGATGGCTACATCACATATACTCAGAAGAAGATGCGCCTCTATTTCAGAAATTCCCAAACTCCAAGCCAATGGCAGAGAACTTTTTGTGGGTATCTAATGAGCAAGCTAGAAAATTAATGGAAAAAGGCATGGCTCCCCCAGAGACTAGCGAGCCGGAAAACAATCATTATCATATGATGATCGATGCTCAGCTAACGACAGAAATTTTTGGATTACTAGCCCCTGGTCGGCCCGATGTAGCAATAGATATCGCTTATTTGCCCGTTAGAACAACTGCTAAAAGTGATGCAGAATGGATTTCTCAGTTTTACATAGCGATGCATTCGTTAGCTTCTGTTGTCGACAAGTCACAAAATATAGCTGCGCAAACGCGTTGGTTAGCGAACCAATCGAGTAGGTACCTTCCTCCTAACTCGACCCCCGGCAAAATGTATGCATTTATAAAGGAGCATTATCTGAATAACCCCAACAAAGATGACTGGGAAAGCACCAGAGATGCAATTTATCATCGCTACCAACTAGAGAGCACGGATGGATATGTCTACAAAGAACCCTTCGATGCTGGGATTAATTTTGCAGCAAGCCTCATCAGTCTCTTTTATGGGCAAGGAGACATTGTTAGGACGATTCAAATAGGGTCTCTTGTTGGCTGGGATTCAGATAACCCAACGGCAACTTGGGGTGGATTATTGGGCTTTATGATTGGCCCCCAAGAGATCGCAAAAGCATTTAAGCAAACTAATTTATCAGACACTTACTGGATTCATCGAACTCGTCGTAATTTTCCAGATAAGACAGAGACTACCTTGGGTGAAGATAGCTTTAGCAGCATGGCTGAGCGAGAAATACGCACTCTAGACAGGGTGATTGTTGAGAGAATGAACGGTTCAATTAGCGCAGATAACCAATATTGGGTCATTCCAATTCACTAAAAAATATCTTTAGCCACGCCCAAAACGAGTATAAGATTAAAAGCCATTTGAATACAGAAAGGCCTACTTCTATGAAATATTTTGTCTTACCGTGCGCTCTTTTCTTCTCGACCATTATGGCATTTGCTGAGAATCACGACTCGTCTTTAATTATAGACGTGAGAACGCCTGCTGAATGGGAAACTGGGCATTTGACCAACGCCAAGCACATCGAATGGCAAGTGATTGACAAAAAAATTACAGACCTAACAAAGGATAAAAATACGACTATCTACGTCTACTGTCGCAGCGGAAATCGATCTGGAAAAGCGAAGAAAATCTTAGATCAACTAGGCTATACCAATGTTGTCAATGCCGGGGGCATAGGTGAGGCCCAAGCTTTTATTCAAACTCTAGAGAACTAAAATCGCTGGCACGAAACACAGCACCTATGAAAAATGGTTTAAATTTTATCTAAGGCGATTTTTATATCAGCAATCAAGTCTTCCAGCGTTTCAATACCAACTGATAGGCGCACTAAACCGTCAACAATACCTATTTCATTTCTAATGGCTACAGGGACTGAAGCGTGAGTCATAATCGCAGGATGCTCAATCAGACTTTCAACACCCCCTAAACTTTCAGCCAAAGAAAACAAATGAGTATTTTCTAAAAATATCTTAGCGCTTGCCAATCCGCCCTTTAACACCACACTGATCATGCCACCAAAACCATTCATTTGCTGTTTGGCTAATTCATGCTGTGGATGACTTTGCAGACCAGGATAATAAACTTTCTCTATAGCTTCGTGTTGCTCAAGATACCGGGCAACCTGCATAGCACTATCACAGTGCCTCTCCATTCTTATAGATAGAGTTTTTAAGCTTCTCATCACCAAGAAACTATCGAACGGGCTCATAATGGACCCAATAGCATTCGACAAATAGAAGATTTGCTCCACAAGATCCTGCCGATCAGGCCCACAGACAACAATTCCACCAACAACATCTGAATGCCCGTTGATATACTTGGTCGCAGAATGGACAACAAGATCAAATCCGTAATCCAGAGGTTTTTGTACGTAAGGAGAGCAGAAAGTGTTGTCGCAGACAGCGATCAAGTTGTGTTTTCTAGCAAACTCGGCAACTGCCTGCAGATTAACCAATTTTAGAAGAGGATTGGTAGGTGATTCTACCCAAATCATTTTTGTATTGTCTTGCAGAGCTGACTCAAGATTATCCAAATCGCTCAAATTAGCGAAGGTGAATTCGAGACCTGCCGAACGTTTTCTCACATTCTCAAATAGACGATATGTACCACCATAGAGGTCGTCCATGGCGATAACATGATCGCCCGAATCGAGTAACTCCAAAACCGTAGCCGTGGCGGACATACCCGACGCAAAAGCATATCCAGCTGAGCCATTTTCAAGGGCTGCTATACAATCTTCAAGGGCTTTACGAGTCGGATTATGGCTTCGAGAATACTCATAACCCTGATGTACTCCGGGACTCTGCTGTACATAGGTAGAACTGGCATAAATCGGCGTCATTATAGCGCCTGTAGATGGATCAGGTTGCTGACCAGCATGAATAGCCTTGGTCGAGAACCCCTGTTTTTTATTCCTATCGTTCATAAAGGTTTCTAATCCTAATTAGTCTTGGCTTATCTTCGTTCTGTAATGGTTAATAAGATCAACTTTGGTAATAAAACCAATAAACGTATCTTTATCATAGATAATAGCGACCTTGCCTTGAGTCAGAACCTCCATCAGCTCATCTTCCGAAGCAGTGGTTGGTAACACATCAAGATCCGTGACCATAAACTCTCCAGCTACCTTAGAAAATGCCTCTCTGCTCTTACTGACATTAAAGAGCAGATCTTCTTCATCTAGCACACCCACTAGTTTGCCTTGATCAAGAACTGGTATCTGAGAAATATCAGACGCTCTCATGCGCTTATAAGCAGTTAGCAGTGTATCCGAGGTGCTAACGCTAATCATATCGCCCTGATCGGCACGACGATTGACTAAATCCGTTAAATTGCCTAACAAGGTTACTTCTAACAGATCGTTATCATGCAACCAAGATTTATTAAACGCTTTAGACAAATACTTATTACCTGTATCGCATATAAACGTCACCACTCGTTTTGGCGTAGTCTGCTTCTGACACCATTTAACAGCACCGGCAACTAGTGTTCCGGTGGAAGACCCTCCTAATATGCCTTCCTCTCTGATTAACGTTTGTAAGGTCTGGAAAGCCTCCTTGTCAGAAACGATTGTGGCATCGTGTAGCAACTCAACATTCAAAACATCAGGAATAAAATCTTCACCGACACCTTCCACTAGCCAAGAGCCTCCATCATAGGAGAAAGATCCTTTAGTTACGGCATCCGCAATAATTGATCCTTCAGGGTCAGCCGCGACCATTTTTATTGAAGGGTCTTTCTCCTTAAAAAACTCAGCCATTCCCGTTAGTGTTCCACCCGACCCAACTCCAGCTACTACTGCGTCAAGATTTCCATTCATTTGCTCCCATATCTCTGGGGCCGTAGTGGTCCGATGGATCATTGGATTTACGGGGTTAGAGAACTGGTTTGCTAAAAAGCTCCCTGGTGTTTCTGCGACAATTTTTCGTGCCAAATCTTGGTAATATTCAGGGTGACCCTCGGGGACATCTGAGCGAGTTAAAACTATCTCAGCACCCAAGCCCTCAAGATGTAAAATCTTCTCTCGACTCATCTTATCGGGAATCACTAGGATAATTTTGTAACCTTTGATAGCCGCCACCAACGCAAGTCCAATACCCGTGTTCCCTGCGGTAGCCTCAATGATGGTGCCGCCAGGCTTTAGTTCTCCTGATTTCTCAGCTGCTTCAATAATCGCTAGACCAACTCTATCTTTGATTGATCCGCCTGGATTGTGAGATTCAAGCTTAACAAAGAGCTCGCAAGGCCCAGTGTCAAAGGCTTTGAGTTTTAGCATTGGCGTATTGCCAATAAGTGATAGTAGAGATGTGTTTATAGTCATATTTTCTTTAATAAAGGCAAAAGCCCAAGAGTTAAATGGCCGAGAAGAATAACACAAAGATTGTTAAAAAATCGTCGATTTGGGCCCTTTGATTAGAATTTTTAATCAAATTTAGGCAGTTTTAGAGCCCACTGTGCCTTTCGTTAATCCGCTCATTTCGTTTACACTATCCAACGCTATGAACACACTATTGGACTTCCCAAACCATGGAAAAAAACACCCAAACGGAAATTGAGGCTGCGGTCTTTCGTCGCCTTCTAAAACATCTCGATGACAACAAAGATGTCCAGAACATTGATCTGATGAACCTGGCCAATTTCTGCCGCAACTGTCTCAGTAAATGGTATGTGACAGAAGCAAAGAAAGGGCAGTTAGCGATTGATTACGAGCAGGCGCGTGAAATCGTCTATGGCATGCCCTACTCCGACTGGAAGGCAAAATTTCAGAAGCCTGCTACAGAGGAACAGCTCGCTCTTTTCGATGCGCGGCCTAAATGAGCTAATAAAATCCAATTTCACTAATTTGGATATCTGCCTGGTGGTCACGGCCATAAGCAACGATCCCAATACTCCGTATTGAAGTTGGAGCAGGAGTGTTTCTCAACCAGGAGCCTGACGCTTCAAATTCTTCGAACGGCAGTCGGATTAGCTGCCACTCCTCAGTTGCGTCAAATCCACCCTGGTAGTATTGCCAAGGCAGCATCGTTCCTCGTGTTCGCAAATGAATATAATATTTCTGGTTGTTACCCCGAACCTTGATAAAGACGCCCTTGGTGTTTTTATCAGCGCCAGACTTTAAGGAGGTTCTCAACTGGATAAAGCCGCCATTGTTAGCTGTGCTGACATCACCGGTCATGTGAGCGTAGGCTTCATTCTCATCTCTCCCTAAACTTGCCGAGCCTTCAGAAACACCGCCCATGACTTGATCGCTGAGGTAATCCCAATCTATATTTGAGCCAGCCTCGAAGTCATCTATCATTACATCTGCGTTTAACATACCACTGCTCAAAACTACAACTGGCAAAACCATTCGAATAATCCATAAACTGAATTTAGTCATTGTGTTGAATCCTCTATCTCTGTTTATACTGCGTTGGGCAATACCCTCTGTTTACTTCCGGCGATCGCAATGCAAGATGCTTAGTTTTTCTACTAGCCACCCGTTGCCGCCATAACCGGAATGAACGCGATTTCATCTGAGACCGCATTAGCTTGATAACGGCAGACTCATTGACGCCAAAATTAAGCTCGATCGCCTCGAATGGTGTACGGTCCTCCCACGCCATTTCTACAATACGGGAAATCTCGTCTTGGCTGAATTGTTTTCCGTTTTTTAGCATTGGGGGTAAACCGTGTAAAGCAAAACGTACCTTTTGTTACGATTCCTAAAAGTATTCGTATCAAAAGAGTTACAATGGGGTCAATATTTATTATTAATTGCATAGATTAAAAGGTTTTTTGATGAGCT
>Ga0209307_1001041_pt1 | contig 17641 bp, 21 predicted proteins | sample COGITO_mtgs_1105_FD_185519 | JGI IMG/M metagenome (GOLD analysis project Ga0209307, IMG submission 185519) | Pelagic marine microbial communities from North Sea - COGITO_mtgs_110530 (SPAdes) (version 2) | ecosystem: Environmental > Aquatic > Marine > Epipelagic ... | reverse complement strand
GATCCAAAATCTCTTTTAGAAGAAGCACTAAGTAGTAATTATCCCGTTGTTACAGAAGGCCATACAATCGCGGTTTATAATAAAGAAAATGAAACTGTATATCATATAGATATTATTAAAACTGAACCCGCATCTATTATTAAAATTATAGATGTTAACATTGATGTTGATTTTGAACCCCCATTAGATTATGTTCCTGTAGAACAATATGATAAAATTAAATTTCCAGGAAAGGGACGAAGATTAGGAACAAATTAATTTGTCAATTAAAAATTGATATAAAAATGGTACCGTATTATGTGTAGTATCCAAGTCATCATATATGCTGCTATCATTTCCTACCGAACATAACCAACCAATTTAACCTTAACATACCATGGCATCCATCGCAGATTTACAGTTAATACTTAAACAGAAACACCTCCCAGCAGAAATCTCTCACGACATTTTGTCTATGGTGTTTCAAATGGAACATCGCGACAAAGTTCAACGACTTTATTTACATGATTTGGTCGTCGACGAAGTGCATGCTAAAAACCTATTGGGCGATTCCGATTTAGAAACCAGTATACACTATTATCTTGGCTGCAACTGCTGTCAGCGCCATCAAATTAACAAGGCGTGTATTACGCCAGACGGACTTATCATTATCACGAGAGCGTGCGTATTTAAACAAACCAGATATTATGATATCGACGATGAGATTGGCCTTCCTTGTTCATGCGACTGCAGACATACCGGCAGACAGATCGCGCGTAAATGGATTGAAAAGGAAGGCGATTGGGGTCCGAGACATCAATGGACTCGTTCACAGCTTAGACTTATGTTGCCTGTTAGTAACTAGGGTCTGAGACATATATACTATATCTAATGAACGACCTAAACATTTTATAAACATATTTATTAAACTACATTAAACATATAATACTATTTTTAATAAAACTATGGATGCAATTTACTACATTTTATGCTGTTATTTTTTTAATTTTATATCATATCCTATCGCAGGCATGATTCCCAAATGAATATAAGTTAAAACCTTTAAATCAATTTTATAAACATATATTATAAATGTCTGAAAAACAAGAAGAAACCAGGGAAGCAGAACAGGTAAAACCAGCAAGGAAATAACTGGTAAGAAGAAGTGCTAAATCAGAAATTATTTTAGTGGAATTGAAATCTGTTAGCGACGAAACATCACCAATAAAAGCAGAAGACGTCAAAGCAATGGGGAAAAAAATAATAAACACAAGTTTATCTTTCTTTTTTGATTTTGTTTTTATTTTTTTTCCTTGTTTTTTTTGTTTTTTTTGTAATAATACGTTTAGTTTTATTCGTTAAACGATTTGATTTAAATCTTTTTAATATCTCAGAGTAATTACCACCTTTCATATGTTCTTCATCTGGTATTTCAAAAGATATTGTTTCATTTTCTTTTAATAATTCACAGTTTTTATCTAATAATGTTCTTTTATCAGGCGCTTCTGGTTCATTTGTTTTATCGCACGATAACCGTATAAGTTTATTGTATAATTCTGTTGAATCTTCACTTGATTCACATAAATCTTTTAATAATTGCATTGCAGCAATAGATACCCATTCTGATGTTCTATATTTTACAGGAACAATATATTCTTTTCGATCATCAGTTTCATCAAAAAATGAAGATTTTAATTTGTACATCAAATTGCCTAATATAGGTGGATCTTTATATATTTCATTTTCTATATCACTATAGGTATTTTTTAAGGTAACTTTTTCTACTGGAGTATTATGTAACCCTAATAAAATATTTTCACAAATAACTTCTTTATTAACAGTTAAAGCAGACTCGTGAATAATTTCAAAAATAATCATTTTTTTAATATTTTTTATTGCTTTAATAATTTCTGAATCTTCTTTTTTTAATATAATTAAAGGTAAAATAAAGTTTTTAGTAAAATCACACATAGATTTAAAAAATTTTTCTTTATTTTCTAAATCATAAATACTTCTAGATTTATTATGATTTCTGTATTTAAAAACAGTATCAAAATATTCATTATTATGGTAGTACATTCGTCTACAATGTTGAATATCATGCATATAAAATTCAATAGGTGTATTATAGTATTCATCTACATAAACTGATTCTGCACCTACACCACAAAACCAAATAGGAACACACCTTGTTTTTATTAAATCAGTTGCACCTAATGAATATATTGTAGGTATAACAATATTTTCTGGTAACTGTTTTAATAAATATTCTTGATAATAATAATATCTTCTAGTATGAAAATATGGATTATCAATTTTTTCTTTAATTCTAGTTAGGGTATCAAAATAAAATAAAACATCTGATATTGTCTCGATTGTTTTTTCATATGGTAAAAATACACGAGATTCATACATAACTGACATAATTTTTATTAATATTTGTTCTCTTAAATTAAATAAAACAGGGTTATCTTTGACTATTTTAATATTTTCTGGATCAAATATTTTGGTAATCATATATACTAATACACCTTCAAGTTCAGGAAATGATTTTGTTTTATCATCTCTAAATCTGGTTGATAATAATTTCCAATTTATATATGGATCATTTAAAATATTTTTAACAAATATTTTATGTTCAGTTATTTTACCCTCAACATATTCTTTATTTTGAAATAATTTAATAAAACCGTCATTAACTGAAATAGTATATTCTTTATCTAATTCCTTTTCTCTTTCAGTATTAAATTTTTTCCTATTCTGAACTATTTTTAATTTATTAAAGTTTTTAGTATTTGATTCCATTTAAATATAAAAAGAAAAAAAATTTATGAATGCTATATTATTTTATCTTTAGTTATTATTGTATTAGGTTTTGCGTGTTTATGGAATTGTTGTTGTCATGAAAATGAGTGCCACGGCGATTATTAATTAGCATACATAGCAGTATATTCGCGCGCTGTGATTTCATACGCTGCCCTATTATTTGTATATTGGTCGGCAATATCTGGAACAAGCGGATCGTCTGGATTTGGGTCATTCAATAACGAACAAATAGATAACAAAACCTTAGATATGGTTAATGATGGACTCCATTGGTCTTTTAAAATATCTAAACAAATACCACCTGAACTATTTATGTTTGGATGATATATTCTGGTAGTAAATTTACATTTTGGAGGTTTCAATGGACTCGTTCACAGCTTAGACTTATGTTGCCTGTTAGTAACTAGGGTCTGAGACATATATACTATATCTAATAAACGACCTAAACATTTTATAAACATATTTATTAAACTACATTAAACATATAATACTATTTTTAATAAAACTATGGATGCAATTTACTACATTTTATGCTGTTATTTTTTTAATTTTATATCATATCCTATCGCAGGCATGTTTTTAAATTGGAAATACCCAAAATTCAATCAATACAATAGTCAACGCCGAAATTATATTATTAAAAATTATGTAAAATGCATGATATTAAAATATATTAGCATTTCTACTATACCATTTACCATTCTTTTTTTATTTGATATTGGAGATCATACCAATTATATTCATTTTATTGGCTCTTTATACTGCACATGTGATACAATTGCTTTAATTAAAGATATCAAATTATCCAAATCTACCAAAATTCATCATTCCATTACTACATTTTTTTCTTTTATTAACATTTCTATTAATTGGTATCAAGCAAATCCTATACTAAAATTGATGGCCCTATATACTACACTATCTTGCTACAGTTTTAGTGTAAATTATTGTTTGGGAATGCGTTTTTTATTATCAGAAACCGAACAACAATCTATAAAACAAAAAGCGATACAGACATACAGTCTAACATGCTTTGTTAATTGGACCATACATTTACTTTATCTTTATAATAACATATATACAATTAGTTTACCAGGTAAATTATATTATTGTTTAATAGCATTTATTGTTTACGATGATATAATTTTATTAAAGTGGTTAAATAATTAAATTATATCAACGGGTTCGCGATCAATATTAACATCAACATTATAATCTTTTTGACGAATTTCTTTATATATTTGTTCCACTCTACGATCTCTATTCATTTTTCTTTTCATTATTGACAACGATTCTTCCATTGTTTTTCTCATTTTACTTAATACATTTCCCATATATATATTATCAGAATTATTATTATATATATTTTCCCTATTATATTTCTTTTTATTGTCGCTATATTTTGTTTCACTATAATGCGATATTAGACTCATTACGGTTCCCATTATATTAATCTGTTATTTTATTTTTAAATGTGGTATTTACTATTGAATCATCGATTGCATCGGTAATTGACATTGTATTTGCTATATTTGTAATAGCCATTTTGTTGTTTTTGTCTTTATTTGCTATCATATCACTAGACACCTGACACTTTATTATTTCCTTTTCTGTATCATGAGGTAATGGATTTTCCTTATCAAATTCCTTAAAAAATTCTATATAAGCACGATTTTGTAATTGGTTTACTTTATCATATAAAGAACCACTTGAATCCATTCCATTATCCTTTACCCATCCTATTGTTTCATCTTTTACCATGAAATTCTTTCTTTTATTATCAGTGCAATGTATTGGACGCTCCGTAAATGGTATACCTTGTAAGTTTTTTATTAACTTTTTTGATAGATAATCCTCTATTAACGAATTATTGTTTATTATATCCTTTAATTCAAAACTAACATTTTTCAAAAACTCTTGAACGCTTTTCGCATTATTGCAATAATTATCCAAGAAAACAGTAATCGATATATTATTATAATTATTTATAGTTGTCGCATTTCGCTGTTTTACCTCCTCCTTCATTTCTTTTTGATTTTCTATTATTTGATTTATTTGACTATACAATTTTTCCATATTTAAATTTTCATTTTTTTCACTTTCTTTTTTTAATATTTCTTTGGTTTTTTTGGATTTTTCGCGTTTTTTTGTTATTTTCTCCGATTTTAGCGTCTTCAGTTCGTTTAAAAGGGTATTATAGGCCTCAACTGATGGTTTGCTGTCGTCTTGCTTGCTCGTTTTTTGCTCGTTTTTGATGTGCTTAACGCTGACGATATGTCGAGACCAGTTTGATTTTCGTGAGGTAGAGTAGTCACATAATTCACAATGAAAGTCGCAATTCACTGAGACCAGGCGTTTGCTCGTTTGAGTAGTTTTGGCCGCTTTTTCTAAATGTTTGTTGGTGCGAATATGTTTTTTATAATTTGAATTATTAGACGATGTATAGTCACAACTGGGACAGTAATAGGTGTTTTTTAAAATCGGCATTTTTAGAGTAGTTTTAGAGTAGTTTTGCTTTTTTTTACCCCCCATTTATATAAAAATAGAAAAAATCTCTATGTTTTTTTCATAAAAATTGTTGTAATAGTGCCTTTTTTTCGGATTTTTCACTTTTCTCATTTTTGCGGAGTGGTTGTCAATAAACAACACATATGTCGTAATAAAATATTTCTGTGCTAAAAATCGCAAACCATAAGAAGATCGTCCAAAATGAAAAAAAGGCTCCCATCGAACAGTTTTTTTCATAAAAGTTTTTTGAATTTCGAAAAAGGACAATTTTAAAATGTCCAAAATGAAATCTCAAAAAACTTTTTGTAAAAAAACTGTTCGATGGGAGCCTTTTTTGGAACCTTTTTTTCTGAGACCATTTTTTTACAAGACCACATTTTCTTATATGTTGTATTATTTGTGATGAATTATGGTAATATTTTTATGAATGTATTGAATCGTAAAAATATTGCAAAAATACGCGATTTTATGAAAAAAAGGCACCCAAAAAGGCTCCCATCGAAAAACACGCGGCTGTTCGATGGGTGCCTTTTTTGGAACCTTTTTGGGTGCCTTTTTTACATCACCAAATTTTCCTGAATCCACGCCCTTATTTTTTGATTTATTGGGACCATGAAATGTTTCAACGCAGTTAAATAACTGTTTAATACTTGTTGTGACCCTTTGTTTTCTTCCATTAATAATAATATGTTATAAACAACTCGCATCATTTTATCATCATAAATATCTATTATATTTTTAAACACCTTATCCATATTTACAGCTTCTTCCGATTTATCCTTAAACAAATCTGAATTATCCAAATCCAATACATTTTTATACAACGATAGCGTCTGTAATATTGAACGCTCATCGCATTTTTTATATGTTTCTATTAACTTATTTAAACCTATAATTGCTTTTTCTAATATAAAATTAAATATTTTATGGTCCTGCGTTTTATACCATATAAAATACCTTCGTATGGCATGAAATAAATAATGAATATCTTGTTTTTTATCATTATTCCACCATCTTATTAAACCTTGTGTATATGAAGGTTGATGTAATGTCAATAAATTTTCATCTACACTTAATTTCGTTCCAATTTCACAATACGACAACATACTTAATTCTATCATTACTTGCAAAGGTTCTAAAATCATATCTGCTTTTTCCTTTACATTATTCATCAATTCCATTAATAATATATTAATACAAGTTAAATATTTAATATATTTAAAATTGTGTTTAATAATAACTATATTTAAACTTTATTATTATACTAATTTATATGACATTAGAAGCAAACAACCATTTAGACTATATATATAAATATGTTGTAATTGGAGAAGCCGGTGTTGGGAAAACTTCAATAGCAAGACAATTTATATTTAATGATTATAGCGACAGATACAACACCACAATTGGCGTTGATTTTTCATGTAAAACCCTTTCAATCGGCGATAAAAATATTAAAATTCAGATATGGGATTATAGCGACAGATACAACACCACAATCGGCGTTGATTTTTCATGTAAAACCCTTTCAATCGGCGATAAAAATATTAAAATTCAGATATGGGATACAGCCGGTCAAGAATCATTTCGTTCCATTATTAGTTCTTATTACAAAGACACAGTAGGAGTTATTATAGTTGTTGATAGTAATAGTGAAGAATCGTTGGAAACTATTAAATATTGGCAACAAGAATACAACAGCACACAACACGACAATACAAATGTATATTTTATGGTTCTTATCAATAAAATAGATCTGTTTTCTAATTTTTTTGAATGTGATTTAATTAAAGACTACTGCACCGACAATAATATAATATTTTATGGAGTTAGTGCCAAAACCGGTTGTAATATAAACGAATCATTTCGCTACTTAACTACTCATATTTATAGAAAAACCAAAGATTTCCCTAATAAAATAAAAGGAATAAAAAAAGGCAGTATAGAATTAGAAAAACCAGAACGCTCTTATTATTATACTTGCTGTAATATTGTTTAATAATTTACCATACAGTTAATAGTAAACGACCAATTCGTGTTATTTAAATTAATAATATGACCGTATTTAGACAATAACTGCACTTTAAATTTACGCAAAGTAATCGGTCCAAAATAATTTCGTTCTCCTACAAAATTAAAATCGCTTCCTTGAATTGTTATTATTTCCTGAAAATCAAAATTCACTAACACCTTTGCTAATAAATCCGATACAATAGGAGCACCATATCTATCTACACCAAGACTACTAATGGCCGATTTTATTTGTTCCGCAGTATATAATTGATTTTGTGTTAAGACAGTTTTGTCATCTACATCAATTGGAACATTTGCACAACTTGATGGTTCGGGTAAACAATTCGTAGGAAATGTTGGTGTTGGCTGGCCTTCACACTCAATATCCATAGTATATCTATTATAATAAGAAGGCAACTTGTATTGATCTTTTTGCTTTATATTTGTTATTAGATCGGGATTGGGTTTATTATTTACAAAATCATCTAATGAAATAAATAAATAATCAAATCCCTTTAAATTTAAAATACCAGTTGCTGTTAGTGTAGTAGAATTCGCAACCGTATCGCTTGTATCTCTAAATCCTAACAACCAACCAAGGTTATAATCTAATTTTTGACCTTGTGCGTATCCACAATCTTCGGTGTTTTTAGGATAATACCAATTTATTTCAATGGTGCTTCCTGTGCTATTTGTTACAGATACTTTACCATTATTAGCATTATAAGCAAATGTTATCGAGACACCAGCAGTTGAAGCAGCCGTATTTAAATTTGTTATTAAATCGGCTGCGGAATAATTACCTTCTGCTATTTCAATAGATTGATGTGCGCCATTAAGTGAAATATCAATATAATTTGTTCCATAGTCACCGCTAAACACATACCAATTCATCGGTATTGAAACTTGAGTTAATTTAATTTTGGTAACATTTTTAACAGGCTGTGATAAATTAAGAAGATAATCAGAAGCATTTTGTGTCAATCGAGATGGTGTTGATAATTTTAATCCAGAACAATCCACTAATGGAATTGGGTCTAACATTGGTCTATTCTGACTATCAAAATTAATTGTTTTTGTTATTTGTGATAATTTATTGTTGTTTACACCATTTATTTCTCCTGGTGTTTGTATAATTGTATCAGGTGCGGTTTTTTTTATTAAATCATGCATTTCACTTATTTCTTTTACATCGTTTTCCGCTTTTGTAACAGCCTGTGCTTCTGTAAACAAATCTTTTTCTTTTAACAACTTACTTTGAACATTTAAAAAAAACTTTACATATTTTTCTTGCCCTTTAAATTCCTCTACCATTTCTTCGACCGCTTCAATAATACGCATTTTAGACAACGGTGCCTCGTTTTGTATTTTTAATATATGTATTAAATCTTCCACACTATAATTATCTACATCAAAATCAGTATTATCACTCATTGAAATATATAAATACTTAATATTTAATTGTTTATTGTTTAATTAATTATGTATTTAATTGCGTAATCAACTTATATTTTTCTATTAAAAAATTTATCTTATTAAATTTATCTTATTATAATTTATAATGGTTATGTTATCAAAAAAAAATAAAACAAAGAAAAATAAAACAAAGAAAAATAAAACAAAGAAAAATAAAACAAAGAAAAATAAAACAAAGAAAAATAAATATAATCAAATTGGTAAGGGTAAATCGACACAGTCGAAAAGATCGATAGCACAAAAATCGATAGCACAAAAATCGATAGCAAAAAGTAAATCAACCCTAAAACAACACGGGCGTTATGATCAGAAAAACGTTTTTCAACACCTGCTTGAAAGAGTATGTGGTAAAAGACCAAAAGATAAATGTAGAATTTCTTTTATAGAACAAAATAAAGGTTGCCTTGGAATTAATTGGGGGGGATCGACTTCAAAAACTACAATGGGAGAGGTTTACTTAGAAAATTTTGGAAGGCCTATTGAAGAATTCGGTTTATCATGCAAATTACCTAAAGGAATAGATGCTATGTATGATCGTGATCGTTATTTGCATTTTGATTTTAATTTAGGAAAATACTGCTGCAAACCCGAACCCCCAAACCGAGAAGACGCGAAACAATGGATTTTAAAATATGGTTTACCTCGTGTTGATCAATTGGGACTCGAATATCAAGAATTAGTAGATTTAAATAGTTTTATAGAGCAGCCTCCTTTGTTTGAAAACAAAAGACTAACCGCACGTATGGAAAAATTGAAATCTGAATTCGAAAGATTTAATCGTTTTTTTGACAAATTAAAAAAATTTTCTGGTGAGTTTGGTGCTTCAGAAGATTTTAAAGAATTTGAAACTCAATTTTTTGGATACTTTGAAGACGAATATCAAAATATATATAACAATATTAAAGCTGTATTATTGCCTAATTTTAAATAAGAAAAAACGGATATTATTCATAGATAGTAAACATTAATATAACTTAAAATATGTTATATACAGTTTGTAAAATATTTATATTTTTCTATTAATCTAATGACTTGTTTAAGGAATTCTGTGTTTTTCTTTCTACCAGGGCATATGTGAGCCAGTCCGCCGTTTTGTTTTAATGGGTTTTGACATACTTTACATCGTTTTCTTCTAATAAACCTTATTTTGGAGTGTTCTTTTTTGCAGACATGGTCTTTTTTAAGTTTTCCGCATTTTGAACAACGCTGTTTTATTGGCTTTGTGTTTGGGTTAAATGACATAATACGCTCGTATGATAACTTTGTTAATCCATCACCTCTTTTAAAATGTCTTGGACCAGAACATAGCATTTTTTCTAAAAGTGTAATGGTTTCCTGTGATTCTTTATCTATTATCAATTGTTGTTTGGTTAAATAATGTTCGCCAAAATACATAAACCGGTTGTATTCCCGGTTTTGATATATATCAGGACAGGTGTGTTCCTTATTAATAAATCGTAGCTCACCTATTCCATAAATATGCGGTGGTGTTTTTTTTGTATTTGCATTACATCTAATATCAATAACATAAATCACCCCCATATAATTAAATTTAGACAGCGGTATTTCTCTATCAAAACCATATACACTACCCGTGTGATTTTGTACTTGTTTCCATTTAAGGTTTTCGTCGTATGTCTCGTCTGTAAATCTTGAAATGCCGATTTCCAACATATATTACCTTAATTTATTGCCGTTAATTTAATCGCTATAAATTATAATTAAAATTATTTCAATTTTGTATCTATATGGTATCCATTGTTATGTTATGTTATGTTATGTTATGTTATGTTATGTTATGTTATGTTATGTTATGCTATTTAATATGGTTGGTTTGCTTAATTGATTTCACCAAATTAAACAATATGGTGCTAATTTTCTCTCCCTCAAATGACAATAAAATATCAAACTGTTGGAAGGGATTTAAATTATAAATATCTACTATGTCTTTGTTTTCTTTATAGTAATTGTAATAATTGTTTATTTTGGAAATTAATAGTGACTGAACTTCTTTGATTTTATTAGTGTCTTTTTTAATAAATTGTAATCCTTTGGTTTGTTCCTCCATTTTTTTCATTTGCATCTGCATTATCATTACAGATGGTAAGTAATTGTAATCATTTACATGTAAAAAATCTTTCATATGCTTTGAATAGCACGAAACAGGCGTTCCATATACCGTCTCTAAAATTAGTAACTTAGATTTAAACTTGTGTTTTATTTTAAGTATATGAAAACAAGTATGCTGTAAAGCACACAGTATTAATAAAGCAGTTTGATGATCTTTTTCTTTATTGGCTTTTAATGCCAGATTACAATAAAATCCATAATTTAGCTTAATTTGATTATATTTACATATTGTTTTGTCTTTTGTTAAAATCAACATAATAATATTAACAACCGCGTTATTAATTAATCCCGGTATGATATCATTATTAATATTTTTTAAGTAAGTATATAAAGTTTTAGAAGAGTTGCGCATGACTGTTTTTGTCATATCCAATTCAACATCATAATCGGTTGTAAATATATCATGTAATAATTGTTTTATTTTTGAATAACAATACGTTTTCACAGGCATATCTTTTATATCACTATACCTATTATAACTGAGCTCATTATGTTCTGTATCTTTACTATCACATATAGCAATGTTAAATAAATTTAATCCATCGTCGGATAAATTTCTAGTTCGCATTAATTATATTAAATTATTAATTTTATAATGTTTTTATCATTTAAAATAAATTATTATAACTACTTATTATTAATTTTATATTGTATAATTAAAGATATATGAAAGGAACTGATTTGTATTGTTTTTATGCATTAATGTGTTATTATTCATCTTGTTGTTGTTTATTTTGTTCTTCATTTGCAAAAGATAAATATGATAATTATAAAAAACAACAACAAAACAAAATAAAAGAAAGGGAAAATCAAATATCAAATGAATTAAATCAATTGATTGAAGAACCAGAAAATCACATTTCTATGCCTCAATTAAATATTCCAACAAAAAAAATGAAGATTGCCACTCATAAAACGCCAGCGAAACATCATTACAAACCATCTGAACGATACATTAGAATGACACAAACAAATCCATTAGATGTTTTATATGAATAAACAGATTATTGTTATACAATCAGTTCACATAAATCTGCAAAAACTAAATCAAGTGGTAAGTCCTCATCTAAAACTAAAAAATTGGCAAAAAGAACCCGGAAAAAAATGCGAAAAAGTGTTAAAAAACGAGCATAATAATATTACACTTATATAATGAATAAAGTTTCATTATATAATAAGGAAATATATGGTGAAGTAACGACGCCTACTGTTTTAATAGATCAATTATTTAATATGTTGGATAGTGATATCTTTAATAAAAAAGGCGTAAAATGGTTGGATCCATGTGCAGGACAAGGGGTATTTTTCACCAGATTATTTGATGGTAGAAAACTTTCTCTCCCTAATCACAAAAATAATATATATTGGATGACAGAAATCAATACTCAACATGTTAATTTATTAACGACACATTTTAAACAACACAAGTTTGTAAAGATTAAACAAATCGATTTCTTAGATTTCAAAGAAAATAATTTTGATGTTATAGTGGCAAATCCACCTTTCCAAACCGGAGGTTCAATAAAAGTTCCTACAAAAAAGGGAGAGAAAAGTAAAGATGGAAAAGAAATGTGGAGCAATTTTGTAAGGCATTCTATTGATTTATTAAAAGATAATGGTTGTTTGCTTTGTATTACACCTATAATATGGTTAAAGCGGGATCATAAAATGCATGATTTTATATTAAAATACAAAATAGAATCTATGATTTGTTATGATGCTGGAACGGCAAATAAATTATTTAAAGGAAATTGTCAAACACCTATTGTGTTGTTTAAATTAGTGAAAACTCCTGTCATTAATAATATTCAACAAGTAAAAATGGGAGAGATAATTTACCCATTCAATGTAAGTGAATCCATTCCTATTAAACACTATCGCATATTAAGTAAGATGAAAAAATATGTGGAAAAGGTGGGGTGTTTAAAAGTAATAAAAACAAGTATGAGACCGGGACGACCCAAGCAATTAAAGGTGAATAAAGACGAAACTTGTGATTTTCCATATAAAAATGTGAAAACTTGCGTATTACATACGGACCCTAAAAATAATGACAATATCTCTCCCAAATTAATAATAGAATATTCTAATATTCCATGTGTGTTTAATAATGTAACAAAGTTAATACTAGCACATAAAATGTGGGGATATAGTTATTTTGATGAGAAAGGAGAATATGGAATATCAAACCGAGATAATTATGTTATAGTGGATTATACGAAAACACAATTAAAGCAAATAAATGATTTTTTAAATTTAAAATGTATAATGGAATTGTTTGATGCAACGCGGTATAGAATGCGGTTTTTAGAAAGATATATTTTCGACTTTCTACCAAACATAACATCTCTCCCTAATTTCCCAAAACAAATCGATGAATCACAAGTTAAAACATATTTCGACTTTTAAATATTATTTACGCGTTTTCTTTTTCTTAGTTTTACGCGTTTTCTTTTTCTTAGGTTTACGCGTTTTCTTTTTCTTAGGTTTAAGCGTTTTTCGTTTAGTCTTTGATCTGTTTTTTTTCATTCCGCCACCAACTAACATTTCAGAATCATCACCAGAAAAATCAGAAAAATATGATACATCAACATTAGATCCTACTGGTACTGGTTCGAAATGACCTAATTCTTCCCTAACTGAACCTCTGCAAAAAACAGCATATAATTCAATTTGTCTTCCTTTGTATCTGGTATCTAACAAATTAATAATAGCTTCTAATGTCATATCCTTATCACTTAACAATTTAAAACCATCATCATTATTATATTCAAATATGCCAGTTCCCTGTTTCTCATCAAACTCAATTTCATAATTATCTACCTTGGCGCCTGGTACAAAAATATCATGTGTAATAGTATTCATAGAGTTTACTACCATTTTTAAACTATCATCATCATATGGAACAAAACATGTTTCATTTTTATTAGCATAGAAGTGTATATTATAATTTAATGGTACATTAAAATAATTATTGTCATCGTCATCTTTATTTGGATTTGACGAATGACCCGAAATAATTATTTTTACGGGTGTTTCGTCTATAGTACCTACTCCTAAAGGATCAAATATATAACGCCATTCTCCTCCACTACCCATATCTGCAGAAAGACATCTGGGATATTTTTTACATCCCCGTTTATCTATTTTATACTTACATTTGTAATACTTTTTCTTTTTATGTTTATGTTTATGTTTTACTGATTTAACTTTTTTTGGTTTATGTTTCATGTTATATAATATTACAATATTATAGTTATTTATCTAAAAATGACGTTTATGAAGTTCTCCTAATGTATCAATCATCGCTAACTGTATAGCTAAACTAGGAAATGTTTTTACATAAGCAGCCGGTAATCCTCTGTATAATCCCGCCATTCCTTCCTTTTTTATTACCTTTCTAGCACAATCTATTATACCATTATATTCTGGAACACTATCACAACCAAAATGCTGTAGTTGCAATCGTCGTCGTATTAAATCAGTGGGATATGTAATGGATATTGCCGTCATTCCAGCAAACCCACCACATACTAGTTTTACAAAGGTAGGATTTTCAATTTCATAATGGTTGTGTAGAAAATCCTTATACATATTAAAGGTAGTTAAACTAATCGCATTCCATGGAGCAAATCCCATTACACTCATCATAGAACCACCATATAAATTCCGCAATGGAACATGTTTAACTATATCCATTAAATTTTTATACTTATTTTTATTAGTTTGTAATGATAAAAATGTTCTACAGGTTTCCAATGGATAAATACATAACATTGATAACGAGCCAGCTAAAAAACTTGATATAAAAATATTATGGAATTTATTTTCAAAGGTTAATTGACTTAATACATTTCTATATATTGTATAATTAATCGCATATTGAGGAAATACACGCATACAATTTACTCCATTTCCCTTCCAAAATCCCTTATGTCCTTCATTTTTTAAAATATACCTTAAATTGCTACCAGGTATAAAACTATTTTGCCGCTGTAGTCTATAAATTTCTAACGGAGATGTGCATGTTCTTGATACAATGCTGGATACTCCTCCTATCAAAAGATAGCAAAAAGAATCACTCATTATATACCATATACATTAAATTCTAAATATTTTTACTTTGTCTTAAAGATATTTTAACACTTTTTCTACGGTTATTTTAACACTTTTTCTACACATTTATTTTGCGTCTTTATTTTCTTCTTTCATTATCATTTTCAATAAGTTTTCAGAAGCGTTCAATATATTATTGTATATCTTTTCAGAATTGGCGATTGCGGCATTTGTTTCATTTAAATTTTTGTTTTTTGTTAACAATAACTGAATAACAACCTGCAATTTGCCTTTTAAATCTTTTAATGAGCATACTAAATCATCTTTCTCCCTGGTATGTTCTGCTATTTCCATTTCCAATTTTGCTTTTCTCTCCCTTAATTTCTTTAAAGAATCAGCAAATTTATTATTAATATTATGTAACTTATGTTTATCACTCATGTATATATACATTATATAAAGTTATTAGCATATTTGCTGTTGAAAAATGTATCCTTTTTTTCTTGCTAAATACCTATCATAACTGTTATGCTTTACATCTACACCTGGGTTTCTATCAATTAATCTATTTTTCTGCTTTGTTCCAAAACAGCACACGGTAGGAATAGATTGAACGCGATCACCTGGACCACCTACATTGCTTATTTGCTTATTATTAGGACAATTATTATTAACCGTTTGTGTTTGATTTTCACCATCATTAGAACGAATCACATTTAATATCTTTTTATGCTGGGTATGATGAGATGAAGAAAGTTTGCTTTGTTTTTCATTTAAACGCGTATCACTTGGATATATAATTAAACCATGACAACTATTAATAGACATATAAATAATACTAATATTTTATATTTTATCACATATTTTATCACATATTTTATCACATATTTTATCACATATTTTATGTTATGTATATAATATAATGGAATCGGGAAGAACCATGATTTTGCACTCCGTTGTGATCGGTATTTTGTTGTACCTTTTTATGCTTTTAGTATTAAAGCAGCGACCTGCCGTTGCTGAAAACCGCAGCATTTTAATAGCCAGTTTTGTATTGGCATATATGATTATGTTTGGACATGGTATGCCAACCTCCTTAAACAAAAACTTATTTTAAGGGGTTAGATACATAATATAAACCAATTTCATATTATATTTAGCAATAAGCGATAATATGAAATTTAAGCAAAATTGATGTGTTATAAATGAAATGGTATTTGCCGCAATTATAATTTAAATGGCCACCCCAGCCGAAACATACATAGAAATATCAAACAAATCATATGATATTATACAGTTTTATACTACTAAAATAACTGAAATTCGGCCAACTAAACAATCAAAACGCGGACGCAACCGGCGCAACAGTGATATTGTAGTGCAAAATCAACCAACGACAACTAATGACAAATCAATCGACGCCAAACAAATTACTGAGTTAAACAAAACAATTAAAACTAAAACCGCAAAGATAGAATTGTTAATAAACCAAAAAAACGATATTGTAAATGAAAAAAACAAAATAATACAAGAAAAAGACGAGATTATAAACAAACTATTACAACAAATAGCAAACGGATTGTGTGCGTCACAATCAATAGAAAGCGTAGCAACCGCACCGTTTGGAAACGCAAATACACCCAAATATTCTTTTCAACAATGTTTGGAAACCTTTACTGTCTCCAATGATGATTATGATTATGTAGTTGAAAATGGATATGTAAAGGGGTATTGTGATATAGCAGTAAAAGTATTAAATAAAAAAGATAAACTAGTAGTCTCTCATAAAAAAGAAATTTATGTTTACTTAAACACAAGTGATAAATGGGTTGCTTTTACCGAAGAACATTCCAAAAAACTCCACAATCAAATAAAAAATAAATTAATTGTGCTTGCGGCGAGTCGTCCCAATTCAGGCAATTCATATGAATTAATTGTCCTTGCGGCGAGTCGTCCCAATTCAGGTAATTCATATGAATTACGAAACCGTAATATTATATATGGAAATAATGGTAAATATAGTGATATACATTTAAAAATTAAACAAACCATAATCCATCATACACAAGTTAATACTGCGGCGCTTCTTGGCAACATAACATAAAATATCGATTAAAAATTACAAACATAACATAACAACAATATAAAACTATTTTTTATAGTTAATTAAAATGAAAAATGTATATTGTATTCGACATGGAACCGCAGAACATAATGTTTTGTTTAAAGAAATGGGAGAGAAAGCATATATGATGATACGAGATAGTAGTTTAACCGAACTGGGGCAAAGTGAATCGAAATTACTAGGACAACATTGGATTGAAAAAAACAATATTGAACTAGTAATCGTATCTCCATTAACAAGAACACTTCAAACCGCTACAAATATTTTTAAAGATGTAAATGTTAAAATGTTATCATTAGACCAAGTAAAAGAATACCCTGCTTCATATGAAAATATTAACCATAGAAAAGATCGTAGTGAATTAGTAGTAAAATATCACCCCACCGTGAATTTTAAACATTTGCCTGAAACAGACCCGCTATGGAATGCAGAAACCAATGAAACCCTAGAACAATTAGAAACACGAGTCAAGCAAGTAAAAGATTTTATTTTGCAAAGAAAAGAAAACAATATTGCGATTGTATCTCA
>Ga0209307_1001020_pt1 | contig 17842 bp, 15 predicted proteins | sample COGITO_mtgs_1105_FD_185519 | JGI IMG/M metagenome (GOLD analysis project Ga0209307, IMG submission 185519) | Pelagic marine microbial communities from North Sea - COGITO_mtgs_110530 (SPAdes) (version 2) | ecosystem: Environmental > Aquatic > Marine > Epipelagic ... | reverse complement strand
TGGTACTTGTTAAATCCGAGTTTTCTAACGGTAATAGGTTGTATAACTCCTAACTCCCTTATAGAGGTTGCTAAATCTTGTAAAGATTCATCGTTAAAATTAGACCTAGGTTGGAAAGGATTTACATCTATTAGGTTTAAATCTAAGTTAATGATATTACCAACTATCGTATCTGCATTTTTATCTTGTGCAGAAAGTACATCATTATCAGGGTCTTTTAGAAGTGCGGAAAGTCCTCTGCCCAATGCCTGTTTTTTTACTGCTTTAGCCATGTTATACGGTCTGCTTATTTTTTTTAATGACCTCGTTTGCCATATTTAGGTAATTGGTTGCACCTCTACTAGAAGCGTCATATTTTATAATGCTTTCGCCATAACTAGGAGCCTCGCTCAACCTCACATTTCGTTGAATAATTGTATCAAAAACCATATCGCCAAAATGCTTTTTAACCTCTTCTACCACTTGGTTAGAAAGGCGTAAACGAGAGTCATACATGGTAAGTAACATGCCTTCTATATCTAGATTAGCATTGTGAATTTTCTGAACACTTTTAATAGTATTTAGCAACTTGCCCAATCCTTCTAAAGCAAAATATTCACATTGTATTGGAATAATAACTGAATCTGCGGCGGTAAGAGCGTTTAATGTGATGAGCCCTAAAGAAGGTGCGCAGTCTATTAAAATATAATCATACGTTTCCTTTAAAGCTGTGATTGCTTTTTTTAGCATATACTCCCTATCCTCTTTATCTACAAGCTCTATTTCTATAGCTACAAGATCTATATGAGCGGGAATCAAATCTACGTTGGGGGAGGTGGTAGTAATTATTGTTTCTTGTGCAGTTTTGGTATGCTCTAATAATTGATAACTACCATTAGCTACTTCGTCCACATTAATACCTAATCCAGAGGTCGCATTTGCCTGAGGGTCTGCATCTATAAGCAATACTTTTTTCTCCAGAACACCCAGTGCAGCGGCTAAATTAACAGAGGTTGTGGTCTTACCAACCCCTCCTTTTTGATTTGCAATAGCAATAATTTTGCCCATAAGTAGGAGATGTGTTTAGCTGTAAAAATACAATTAAATATGTGGCTAGTAAAAGGATTTTGTTAACAGCCACTAATTAAGCGTTGCTATCTAGAATTGATAGAATAGGTTAAAGCTACTTGCTAACAATAGGCTAAGCAATGCGTATTAGTCTTCCCTATCGGGACTTTGGATACTATCCTGATATTCAATTAAATAAATCTGCTCATTTTTCTTTTTTAAATAATATTCTTCACGTGCAAATTTTTCCAAGGCTTGTTTGTTCGATAATTTTTCTATTATTTTCTGATCTCTTTTAATTTCCTTTTTAAGAAAGGTCTCAGATTTTTCTAGAGTATCAATTTCTCTTTGTAATTCTAAATGTATCAACAACGAATTGGTATCAAAAAAAGACATCCAAATAGCAAAAATAGTGAGTGCCAATACATACATATTTGTTAAAAACCGAAACCACCGTTTTGTTCTAATCTCTTTTAGCTTCATGACGATTCTGCTAGTTTCTCATTAATAATGCTTTTGACAATTTCTACTGCAACGGTATTATACGTATTGTTTGGAATGATAATATCTGCAAATTCTTTAGCAGGCTCTATGAACTGATTGTGCATGGGTTTAATAACAGTTTGGTATTTTTCTAAGGTTTCATCTAAATTCCAACCACGCTCATTTATATCTCTTTTTAATCGTCTTATAAGTCGTTCATCTGTATCTGCGTGCACAAATATTTTAATATCAAACAAAGGTCTTAGTTCTGGGTTGCTCATTATTAAGATACCTTCTACTATTAATACTTTTGTAGGATGTTTTGTAATTGTATTATTGGTACGGTTGCATTCTAAAAAAGAGTACTCGGGTTGTTCTATACTACAGCCAGATTTCAGCAATTTTAAGTGCGTTACTAATAGAGAAAAATCTATGGAGCTAGGATGATCAAAATTTGTTTTTCGTCTATTTTCTAAGGATAAATGCGAAAGATCATTATAGTAGGAATCTTGAGAAAGTACTCCTACCTGTTGGTTTGGGAGTTTCTCTATGATCTGGTTTACCACGGTAGTTTTACCGCAACCAGTGCCGCCAGCTATACCAATTATAAGCATTTACTTCAATTTTATTCAAAAGTACATATTTGAAATACAACCAACCTTAAAACTAAAAATGAAAACAGCATAATTGATTCTCGTTACGTTTGTTCCCCTATTTTTACAAGATGCAGCAACAAGGAAGCAAGCCAAATTTTGAATTTATAGCACTTATGGCATCGCTTATGTCTATTGCAGCTTTGGCAATAGACGCACTTATTCCTGCTTTGTCTCAAATAGGAATTGCTATACAAAATACAGATCCCACAAAGCATCAATTACTCATTGTCATGATTTTCTTAGGGCTAGGTAGCGGACAATTGTTCTTTGGACCCTTATCAGATACCCTTGGTAGAAAATCTGTAGTATACATTGGATTTTTATTATTTGCTTTGGCAAGCTTAGTGTGCGTGTTTGCAAGCTCATTAGAATGGATGGTAATTGGGAGAATTTGTCAAGGAATTGGACTGTCTGCACCTAGAACGGTAAGTATTTCTATAATTAGAGATACCTACAGCGGTAATTACATGGCACGTGTTATGTCTTTCGTTACTGCCTTTTTTATTCTTGTACCCGTTATTGCGCCGGCTATTGGTAAGCTTATTTTAGACACTATGGGGTGGCAGGCAATTTTTTACCTTCAATTATTTTTTACACTGGTAGTAGGTATTTGGTTCTGGAAAAGGCAAACAGAAACGCTTAAACCAAATTATAAAATTCCGTTTACGTTAAGCACATTTAAATCAGGAATTATAGAAGTTTCAAGACACCCAGAAACCATTGTGTGTACTATAATTTCTGGACTGATAACAGGTTCTTTTTTGGTGTATTTAAGCACTGCACAACATGTTTTTGAAATTCAATATGCGTTAAAAGATAGTTTTACTTATGTTTTTGCTGGTTTGGCGAGTGCCATTGGTATTGCTACATTTTTTAATGGCACCTTGGTTATACGTTATGGTATGCGCAATTTAGCGCAAACGGCACTCGCCATATTTGTGGTTGTAAGTAGCAGCTATACCATAATATACTGGAGAACTGATAATCCAGAGCTATTTATAGTATTACTTTTCTTAGCCCTTCTATTTTTATGTTTAGGCTTTATTTGGGGCAATATGCGCTCCATAGCCATGCAGCCCTTAGGACATATTGCAGGTATAGGAGCTGCTATTACAGGGTGTATTTCTACCGTTTTATCAATACCTATATCACTCTTTATAGGTAGTTTTGTGACCACTACTATTTTACCCTTATTTATAGGTTTTGGAATTTGTAGCGGATTGGCTTTTATTCTATTTTCGGTTTTTAGAACGAGTGGACAAACGGATGTGGATAGCGTTTAATTTTTAGTTGGGTTGGTAGATTATACCGCTACAAGAATCTCTTTTAGCGCCAGTAACACTCTTTAGTACATTTAGTTCGTTTCCAACTTTAAGTACTCCCATGAAAGCAAAAACCATTGCTTCCTTAAAGTCAATAAGCTCTTTTTCTGGTATTACACAGGTAATCGTATTCTGTAACTTTTCTTTTAAAGTATCCATAATAAAAGTGTTCAGTGCACCACCGCCCGTAATAAGTAACTGTTGTTTTTTTTGATGCTTATGTTCCTGTATCTGTATGGCAATTTGATCACATATATGATGTACTGCTGTATGTAGTAGATTTTCTATGCTATCTTCTGTAGCATCTACTATAGGCACAACTTCGTTTAAAAACCACTCATACCCAATAGATTTTGGATAGGGAAGTTTGTAATATGCCAAACTATTTAGCCTGTATAACATGGTTTTATTTAGCGCTCCCGCTCTAGCTAGATCTCCGTTAGCATCATATTCTAAGTCAATTTTTCGTGTAATATAATTTAAGATCATATTAGCTAATCCAATATCATACGCAATACGTTTTTTAGCTACCTGTAATGATATATTGCTAATACCTCCTAGATTTAAACAAAAATCATACTCCTTAAATAAAAGTAGATCTCCAATAGGAACTAAGGGTGCACCTTGGCCGCCCAGCGCTACATCATTACTTCTAAAATCTGTTATTGTTTTGTAGGTAGATGCATTTGCAAGATGATGTCCAGACCCAATTTGTAGCGTAACACCCAATGCTGGTTGGTGGTGAGTGGTATGACCATGACTTGCAATATAATCTACCGCTACATTATTTTCAGTAATAAATGCTCCTGCTTGCTCACCCAACCAGGTACCGTAGGAATTGTGAAGTGCTATGAGTTCCAGTGCGCTCATATGAATGGCATTTTTCAGCACTTTTTGAAGTTCGCTAGAATATGCAACAGTAGTCGTTTTAATGATCTTATACTGCCATGCTCCGTTTTCTTTTGTAAAATGACAATAAGCCAAATCTAGCCCGTCTAAAGAGGTACCAGACATTAGTCCTAAAATTTTATGTGTTTTCTGAGTCATGCTACTATTCTAATTTTGTAAATTAATAGAGATGGGTAATGTACCATTTGCTGTATATGTTCCATGAAAATGATTTGTAGCAACCTCTTTAAATTCTTTGCTATTCTGATAAGCTATAATGGTAGCTATAGATTTTCTTACGGGGAATAATTCTAAAACGTAGGGGTTGCCAAAAAGATAGAGAACTACCTTTTTCGTATTAATAAGTTCACTAATAAATGCTATCTCCTCGGCTAAAAAGCTAAAATCATTTTTTGGTTTTATCGCAGGCGGTGTCAGATTTAATAAAATATGCGTTTGGTCTTTGGTCTTTACTTTCATTAAAGTCAAAGATTTTAAAATTTCTTTATCGGTACTCAATCTACCTTCATAATCTAAGTTGATTGTAGCGTATTCTGTATTTCTAAAACTTGCTATATCCTCTTTCGTACCTTCCAACAGTGTAATAGCAGCTTTGGCAATTTTTTTATTTAGGGTACTGCTACTTTTAAAATTTAGCACACTTTTATTTTCTGCAATAGCTCCTGTAAATATTTTCTCTTTTAATTTCCACACACGGGCAAAGCTTTCTTCAATCATTTTTATAGAGGCGTTCTTGTAGATAGTAGTAACGCCATCTGCCAAGTTTTCTGAAAAACAAAGAACATCGTTACCAGCTTCGAAGGCGGTCCATTCTAATAATCCTTTCTCTTTATATAAATGGGCAACGGCGCGCATATTTAGCGCATCTGAAACTACAACGCCTCTAAAATTCAATGTGTCTCTTAACAAGCCTTTTATACATTCTTCACTTAAACTACAGGGGGTAGTTGTACTATTGGTGAGGCTAGGTACAGCAAGGTGTGCGGTCATAATACTTTCAACGCCGGTTACTATCAGCTTTTTAAAGGGGTATAGTTCATTAGCTAGTAGTACCTCTTTTGCTTTCTTTATCACAGGAAGCGCTAGGTGAGAGTCTACATCTGTATCCCCATGTCCTGGAAAATGTTTTAAACACCCAATAACGCCTTCTGCCTGCATGCCTTGCAAGACCAAACCCGCTTTGGTAGTCACCCGTGTTTTACTCTCACCAAAGGATCGGTACCCAATTACCGGATTTTTAGCGTTACTATTAATATCTACTACGGGTGCTAAATTCCAATGAATGCCTGCGGCTTTGCAATCTAAAGCCATATGTCTGCCTACTTCTAATAAAAGTGCAGCATTATTATCAATAGCTCCTAATGTTATGGCAAAGGGGTATTTTGGTGTGTTTTCTACGCGCATTGCTAAACCCCATTCGGCATCTATAGCTATAAGTAAGGGTAGGGGTGCTATGGTTTGGTAACGTATAATAAGTTGCTGGAGCTTTTTAAAACTTTGGGCGTTATAAGTAACCTTTTTAGGACTTTCAAAATTTGTAGCGGTACTTGCTCTAGAATGAAAGAAACACAGGCTACCAATGTAGTAATCCCTTATAAGCTTTTCTGTTTTTTGTATTTCTTGTTCGGTATCATTAATAAAAACAGCATGCATAAAAAGCTGCCCAATTTTCATTTTGGTACTTAGTTGTTGCGTTGCATTTTTAAAGGCTTGTACTTTCAAAATCATTCAGGGTAGTTTTTTACCAAAATCTTTAGGGTAATGAATATATTTTAAAAGTACAAAAACGGGTAAGGAAGCAAGTGCCACCCAAATAAAAAAGCCACTGTATCCTAGCCACTCTTGTATAAAACCACTTAGCATGCCGGGTAGCATCATTCCTAAGGCCATAAAGCCAGTAGCAATGGCATAATGAGATGTTTTTGATTTGCCGTCTGCTATATAAATTAAATACATTAGAAAGCCAGTAAAGCCAAAACCATAACCGAATTTTTCTAAAAGTACCGTTGTCGTTACGGCTATTATACTGCTAGTTTTTGTAATAGCTAAGAAGGCGTATAGAATATTGGGTGCGTTTAAGGATAGTACCATAGGAAGAAGCCATTTTTTTAGTCCATCCTTCGAAATGAGAATACCGCCAACTACCCCACCCAAAGAGAGCATAATAATGCCAGCCGTGCCAAATAAGGTGCCTACTTGTGTAGTTGTGTATCCTAAACCGCCTTCTTCTGCGCTATCTAACATAAATGGCGCTGCCATTTTTACTAACTGGGATTCTCCCAACCTAAAGCAAAGTATAAAAGCTATAGCAATGCCAATGCCTGGTTTCTTGAAGAAGGAAGAAAATATAGCTATAAAATTAGTTGCTTTTTTGTTTACTTGTAATTTCTCGAAGGTGGGTGTTGCTAAGAAGTTACTTAGGGTCATGCAAAGCATTAAAGCGGCAGCTACAATCATGGTAATACTCCAAGCCCTTGCGCTATCGCCATAGCTACATTCTAAATACCCTGCTAAAATTACAAGAAGACCTTCGCCAGTAACCATAGCTAGTCTATAAAAAACACTACGCATGCCTACAAAAAAAGATTGTTTTTCTGCTGTTAAGCCAATCATGTAATAGCCATCTGTAGCAATATCATTAGTAGCAGAAGCAAAGGCAGCCATCCAGAAACACGTAAGGGTACTAATAAGGAATGCATTTGTAGGTATAAAAATTCCTACTCCTAAAAATGCTACAGCTATGAGTAACTGCATTCCTAAGAACCACTTTTTCTTTGTACTTTTTAGATCTACAAACGGACTCCATAATGGTTTTAAAACCCATGGTAGATAGAGCCAGCTGGTATAGAAGCCAATATCTACATTACTTACTCCTAGCTTTTTATACATGATTACAGAAACACTCACAACCAATACGTAAGGCAGGCCCTGAGTGAAATATAAAAGCGGCACCCAAAACCATGCGTCTTTATCTTTTTGAATCATTGGTATAAGTGTAAATTATTGTGGTTTTAATTTGAAGCTGTAACAATAAGGAAATTTTGGGTAATTACATTTATTTAGAAGAGATCATAGCTAATATAAATTTTTAGTATATGATTTTTTTATGGTGTAACTGTATATGAAAGTGTTATGCAGTATTTTACTTTAAGTTCACTAGATAGGAGTATACTATATTTTCTAGATTTTAATTTATACTAAAAAAAATTAGAACACTTCTTTAAAGCATAAGTCGTTTCTAACAAATTACGCTTTTTTGGGTGCAAGGAACACTTAGTTGTTGCTTAGCAATTACAATTATATATTAAGCCCAATTTATTATTTAATTTATAGTAAAAACCATCTGTGAGACTACTTTGAGCTTGCCAAAAAGTCAATACCTAAACCACTTGCTATCCTAGAACCCGCTTATGCTGTAAAACAGCAATCGTAATTTACCTTAGTACAGCACTCAGATCTCTTTCAAAACTAGCTTGTAGTTTCTTCATGATTTTTTCTATCTGTTTCTCTTTCAGCGTTGCGTTAGGATTTTGTAGTGTAAACCCAACGGCATAAGATTTTTTGTCTTCAGGTAGTTTTTCGCCTTCGTAGACATCAAACAAAGTAATATCTGTTAATAGCTTTCGCTCTGTTTTGGAGGCGGTGTCAAACACCTGTTTAAAGGTGATTTCTTTATCTAGAAGCAGGGAAAAATCTCTTTTAACTTCTGGGAATTTTGAAATTTCTTGAAAACTGATTTTCTTTTTGTTTAAGATTCGTAAAACCACATCCCAATTAAAATGAGCGAAAAATACCTCTTGTTTAATATCAAAAGCTTTTAAAATACTGCCTTTTACACTCCCAAAAGAAACCAGCTCCATGGGTCCTTTTGCTAAAGTAAGACCTTCTGTAAAGAGTCCCGTTTCATCTGGTTTGCTAGCACAATTTTCTATCCCTAAACGGGTTAAAAGTGTTTCAACTAAAGATTTTAGATGAAAAAAGCCAGCGGTCATTGTTGGGGATACCCAGCTAGCTTCTGTTAGCGTTCCGCTAAGTAATAGGCTTAGATACTTATCTTCAACGTTGGTCTTTTTAGTGGAATGATATGTTTTACCGAATTCGAAAAGTTTTAAGCTAGATTTTTTTCTATTTATGTTATAGGCCGCTATTTCTAAAGATGAGAATATAGACGCTGTTCTTAGTATAGATAAGTCACCACTTAAAGGATTTATAATTTTAATGGCTTCCCTGTCTTTTAAATCACCCGCTAACAAGTCATTATAATCTGGTGCAGTAAGACTATTCGTTAAGATTTCAAAATAACCGCTGGCGACTAGTAGGTCTCCTATAACATTTTTAATTTTATGATCTTCGAATTGGCTTGTTTTAGAAATAGAGGCATTTAACTTACCGCTAAACGCAATATTATTGTAGCCATAAACCCGTAAAATTTCTTCAATAACATCTACTTGCCTATAGACATCTACCCGATAAGATGGTACGGAGAGCCCCATGCCTGTCTCGGTAACGTTTTTAACTTTTATATCTAATGAGGTTAGAATAGATTTTATAGTGTCTTGCGGAATTTCTTCTCCTATTAATTCGTGAATTTTCTTGAAGGCTAAGAACACCTCAAAATCTTCTTTTTTATTAGGGTATAAATCTACAATGGGGGAGGTTATTTCACCACCCGCAATTTCTTTAATTAAGACGGCTGCTCTTTTTAAGCAATATTCTACATTATTAATATCAATACCTCTTTCAAATCTAAAGGAAGCATCGGTATTTAAACCATGTCTTTTGGCCGCTTTACGAATAGCAATTGGATCAAAATACGCACTTTCTAAAAAGATAGCTGTGGTCTTTTCTGAAACACCAGAGTGTGAACCACCAAAAACACCAGCAATACACATTGGTTTTTCTGCATCGCAGATCATTAAGTCCTCTTCGTGAAGAATTCTTTCTACACCATCTAAGGTGGTAAATTTTGTACCTTTTGTAGCAGTCTGTACTATAATTTTTCCGCCTTCAATTTTATCAGCATCAAAAGCATGTAATGGTTGTCCCAGCTCATGAAGCACATAATTAGTAGCGTCTACTATATTATTCTTAGGCGTAACGCCTATAGATTGTAATCTGTTCTTTAACCAAAGCGGCGATGGCTTTACGGTAATACCGCTTAAGGTAATTCCGCAATATCTTGGGGCTAGTTCATTATTTAAAACATCGACATCTATTTTTAAAGACCTATTATCAATATTAAAAGTGCTAGTAGACGGCGTAATTAATTCTTTATTAATGTTTTGTTGCTTCAAACCAGCTTTTAGATCTCTTGCTACGCCGAAATGGCTCATAGCATCTGCTCTGTTTGGGGTGAGTCCTATTTCAAAAATCTCATCACTTGTTACTTCAAAAATAGTAGCACAATTTGTCCCTGGAATTAATGCTTCATCTAGAACCATAATACCCGTTTGGTCTGTTCCTAAGCCTAATTCGTCTTCGCCACAAATCATTCCTAAACTCACAACACCTCTAATTTTTCCTTTATTAATTACCCAAGGTGCTTCTTCCTTATCATACAAGGTGGTCCCTACGGTTGCCACAGGTACTTTTAATCCCTTGGCAATATTAGCGGCACCACACACAATTTGAATCGGTTCTTTCGCTCCTATATCTACTAGAGTAACTTGTAGCTTATCGGCATTTTCATGTTTTTCACAACTAAGCACATGACCTACAACAACCCCTTTTAGTCCTCCCTTAATAGTTTCAAAAGTTTGAATTCCTTCAACTTCCAAACCTAGATCTGTTAGTAATTCAGAAGTCCTTTGGGAATCCCAATCGGTATTTACAAATTGCTTTAACCAGTTGTAAGAAATTTTCATGCGTTGGTTTTTTAAGGACCGTAAAGATAGCGTAATGCGCTTTGAGATTCAATAAAGAACGGCTAGGATTTAGGCCTAATTAATAATATAATAAGTGCCGAATAACTATGAGAGTTTTTCAAACAGAGTTTATTCGGTATAAGATTTTATAATTTTTGATCAACGATTTATACTTAGTGAAGAATAAGAGTATGATGCGATGCTCACAAGCAGAATAAAGTGAACTTTCCTCAATTTTATCTTTAATGAAAATGATTTTAGCTTTAGATGTTTGCAACACAAAAGTGAGACTCGCAATTGTAGCTATTGAAAAAATAGAGGAGCGTAGTACTCTATATAAATTATACTAGACATATGATAATATCAACTCTTATAGCGTTCCTAAATAAGAGATGGAATTAAAAAAAAATATAAGGTATTGATAGAGAGGTAGTTGATAGAAAAAGAACGGTGGAGTATTAAATAATTGTAGACCTTCCTAAATCTATATTTTCGTCATTCATATTAGAATCATCATCTAACTCAACAATATTATCAGCAATAAAATCGCCTACATAATTAGTTCCGTATTTGCTGCTTCCCATAATATCTGGAGTAACAATTTTCTTTGAAAACGATTTTAGCACAGCAGAAACCACAGCGCTAGATTCTTCAAATAGTTTAAAATGATGTAAAAGCATTGCTGTACTAAGTATGGATGCTACCGGGTTTGCAATATTTTTATCTTTTGCATCTGGGTAAGAGCCATGAACAGGTTCAAACATAGCATAATCATTCCCAACAGATGCAGAAGGAAGAAGCCCAATTGAACCGGCTATAACGCTCCCTTGGTTTGATAAAATATCGCCAAACATATTATCTGTAAGAATTACATCAAACTGTTTAGGATCTAAGATCATTTGTACAGCAGCGTTATCCATAAATAAAAAATTAACCAATACTTCTGGGTAGCTTTTACTTATGGTACTCACTATCCTACGCCATAATCTAGAGGTTTCTAGCACGTTGGCCTTATCTACAAGAGTTAATTTTTTTCTACGAGATTTAGCAGCCTTAAAGGCTAAATGAGTAATTCTACTTATTTCATCTTCAGAATACACACAGGTGTCTGTAGCACTACTCGTAGGCTCATCAAAATACTGCTCTCCGCAATAAATACCACCAGAAAGCTCTCTGTAGATAATAAGATCTGTATCTTTTATAACTTTTTTTGTTAGAGGCGAGCGTTTTACGAGTGCTGGGAAAACCTTAATAGGGCGTATGTTAGCAAACAAATCTAGCTCTCGTCTTAAATTAAATAAGCCCTGCTCTGGCCATTTTTTTGCGTTGGGGTTTCCGTCATACTCTGGCGTACCAATAGCTCCGAATAGGATAGCATCAGATTTTCTACAGATTTCTAGAGTGTTTTCTGGTAGAGGGTTGCCATCTTTCTTCATAGCACTTGCTCCTATAAGTGCTTTTCTAAAAGTAAAAGAATGACCAAAGGTGTCTTCTATAGATTTTAAGCATTTTATAGACTGAGCTACCACTTCAGGGCCAATTCCATCTCCTCCTAAAACCGCAATATCTAAATGCATACGCTCTTAAATAGTAATGTTACTTGCCTTTACAATTGGATGAATATCTTCATCTAAAACCTCTTTTTTTGTATCTGCAAATTCTAAAAAGGCCTCGTATACGGCGTCTAATTGTATCTTGGTAAGTTCGTATCCTACTATTTTAGCTCTATAGGCTAAAGCTGCTCTACCACTTCTTGCAGTAAGCACAATAGAAGACTCTGTAACGCCTACATCCGCTGGGTCTATAATCTCATAGGTTTCTCTATTCTTTATAACACCATCTTGATGAATACCAGAGCTATGGGCAAAAGCATTAGCGCCAACAATAGCTTTATTGGGTTGTACCATCATTCCCATTTTATTAGAAACCATTTTGCTTGTACTGTACAGAAGTTTACTATTTACTGTAGTATCTAAATTAAGATTAGGATGCTGTCTTAAAATCATTACTACTTCTTCTAACGAAGTATTTCCTGCGCGTTCCCCTATACCATTAATAGTGCATTCTATCTGTCTAGCACCATTTACAACGCCGGCAATAGAGTTTGCCGTGGCAAGTCCTAAATCGTTATGGCAATGGCAAGAAAGAATAGCTTTTTCTATTCCCTTAACATGCTCTTTTAAATATTTTATTTTTGCTCCGTACTCCTCAGGAAGGCAGTAACCAGTGGTGTCTGGTATATTAAGCACCATTGCACCAGCTTTTATAGCAGCTTCGCAAACTTTTGCTAAAAAAGCGTTGTCTGTTCTACCTGCATCTTCTGCATAAAATTCTACATCTTCTACAAAGGTTTTTGCATATTTTACAGCAGCTACAGCACGTTCTATAATAGCCTCACGTGTAGAGTTAAATTTAAATTTTATATGCGAATCTGAAGTTCCAATACCTGTATGTATTCTGGGCCTTACAGCGTATTTTAAGGCTGCCGCGGCTACTTCTATATCTTTCTTAACGGCTCTAGTAAGACCACAAACAGTGGCGTTTTTTACTATTTTAGATATTGCTTCTACAGATTTGAAGTCTCCTGGACTAGAAACAGGAAAGCCAGCTTCTATAATATTTACACCAAGAAAATCTAGCCTTTCTGCAATTACTAATTTTTGCTCCATGTCCAATTTGCAGCCAGGCACTTGTTCTCCGTCTCTAAGTGTAGTATCAAAAATCTGTACTATATCTTTGCTCATTATATTTGTATTTTTGGACAGTTACACGAATGTAAAAGTAAAACACACAAAAAAAGATAGATTTGTGGTATTATTTACAACGTTGAGGGACTTTTTTAGTGATATAAACATTTGTTAACCAATTAGTTAAACTTAATTTTTTACGATGACAAATGCTCATAAAGACGCACTGTTTATTCTGGTTAAATCATTATCTAAATCTGAAAAACGGCAATTTAAGCTGTACGTGGGTAGGCTAGGGGTAAATGCCGACGCAAAATTTTTGGCTTTATTTAATCTTTTAGACAAAAGCAAGCGGTATGACGAGAAGGCAATTCTACAAGGTGTCATCGTAAAAAAGGCACAATTATCAAATTTAAAAGCACATTTATACAAGCAGATTTTAGTAAGTCTGCGGTTAAATCCTGTAAACCAAAATATTCGTGTTCAAATTAGAGAACAATTAGATTTTGCAACCATTTTATATCAAAAAGGACTCTACAAACAAAGTTTAAAAATTTTAGAAAAAGCAAAGTCGGTAGCTATAGATAATGAAGAAAAAAACGTAGCCTACGAGATAGTAGAGCTAGAGAAAATTATTGAAACCCAATATATCACCAGGAGTATTCCAGATAGGGCTAATGAACTTGCCGTCCAAGCAAAGGAATTATCTGGGCAGAATGTAATGACTAGCAAACTGTCTAATCTTTCACTGCAATTATATGGCATTATGCTTAAGGTAGGTTATGTACGCAGCGATGAGGATTACCAAAAGGTGAAGCAATATTTTACAGACCATTTGCCAAAATACAAGATGAGTAGTTTGGGGTTTAGGGAAAAGCTCTGGTTGTACAAAGCTCATTTGTGGTATAGTTTTCTAATTCAGGATTTTCTTTCTTGCTATAAATACTCCAATAAGTGGGTAGCCCTATTTTATGAGCATAAGGATATGATTTATCTAAATCCTGTGTTTTTCCTTAAAGGGAATCACTATTTATTAGAGTCGCTCTTTTACGTCAAATACAGCTCTCAGTTTAGAGAAGTTTTATTGCAATTAGAAACCGTTTTAAAAAAAAAAGAGTTTCCTAAAAATGATAATATAAATTCTTTAGCATTTATGTATTTAAATGCTAATAAACTGAATTTACATTTTCTAGAAGGGACTTTTGAGAAGGGGCTCTACTTGGTGAAGATTATAGAATATGGTATAAATAAACATCAAGACCGGATAGATGTACACCATGTAATGGTTCTTTATTATAAAATTGCCTGTTTGTATTTTGGAATTGGCGACAACAAAACATGCATAAGTTATTTGAAAAGGATTATTGAGAATAAGAATCTAAAAATGCGAGAAGACCTTATGTGTTTTGCTCGGGTACTAAGCCTTGTAGCGCATTATGAAGCAGGTATGGATTATCATTTAGAAGTACAATTAAAAAGCACATATAAATTTCTTTTAAAGATGGATGATATGCATGCGGTACAAAAAGAAATGATTAAGTTTTTAAAAAGCTTAGGAGGTATTTACCCTAGTGAATTACGCGGAAAATTTCAAGAGTTACATACAGAATTAAAAAAGTACGAAGACCACCCTTATGAGAAGCGTGCCTTTTTATATTTAGATGTTATCTCATGGTTAGAAAGTCATTTAGATAACAAACCTGTAGCGCAAATTATTAGAGAAAAAGCATTGTTTTATAAGCGATAAATTCGGAGGCCACTAAATCTTAAATTAGCTTTTAGACTTTCTAATTATAAACAAAGTTGTAGTTAGCGCATTATATTACGCACGCGTCCCAAACACTATCTTTTGGTGGTGCTGCGCTAACCGTAACTAATTCCTTTTTTACAGGATGCATAAAGGACAAATGATGCGCATGTAAGTGAATACTCCCGTCTAGATTACTGCGGTTAAAACCATATTTAAGATCTCCCTTTATAGCACAACCAATGGTTGAGAGTTGAGCTCTTATTTGATGATGTCTTCCTGTTTCTAAATTAATTTCTAAGAGAAAATAACGATCCAATTTTTTGAGTAATGTATAAGATAGAATAGCTTTTTTACTTTCGGGTATTTCTTTTTTATAAGCGTAAGACTTATTCTGCTTAGGGTTTCTCTTTAGCCAGTGTGTTAAAGTATCCTCTGTCTTTTCTGGTACATTATTTACAATAGCCCAATAGGTTTTTTTGGCTTCTTTTTCTGCAAATAGCTTATTAAGTCTTGGCAGTGCTTTAGAAGTTTTAGCAAATAGCACAATACCAGAAGTAGGCCTGTCTAACCTATGCACCACTCCTAAGTACACATTGCCCTGCTTGTTGTATTTGGCTTTTAAATACAATTTAACCACCTCGCTCAAAGGCAAATCGCCCGTTTTATCTCCTTGTACAATATCGCCAGGGCGTTTGTTTATGATGATAATATGGTTGTCTTCAAATAAGACTTGTAGCGTAGCTGCGGTAGAGTATTTATTTTGATGCAATTGAAATTTTTATAAGTTTTTTGTACTTTAAATAAGCGTCTTAATACTTGATAAAATAGCGTTTATACAGCTTAAATTTTTAAGGAAAACTATAAAAGTATTTTGATACATTTGGTTAAAAAACCAGACTACTTTAAATTTTTAGATGATATAATTAGTCATGAGTATTTGAATTATAATAATTAATACTGCTCTTCATCATTAGGGAAATCTCTACGCTTTACATCTTGTACGTAGTTAGAAATAGCATTACCCATTTCTTCATATAAATTCATATACCTTCTTAGAAAACGTGGATTGAATTCATGCGTCATCCCTAACAGATCATGAATTACAAGTACTTGCCCATCGGCATGCTTGCCACCGCCTATGCCTATAGTGGGTATGGTTAATGACTCTGATACCCTCTTAGTTAATGCAGCAGGAATTTTTTCGACTACGATTCCAAAACAGCCTAGCTTTTCTAGCATCAAAGCATCGGAAACTAATTTCTCTGCTTCCTCATTCTCTTTGGCTCTAACAGTATAAGTGCCAAATTTGTAGATAGACTGTGGGGTTAAGCCCAAGTGACCCATAACAGGTATACCAGCAGCTAAAATACGCTTTACGGATTCTTTAATTTCTGCGCCACCTTCAACTTTTACAGCATGCGCACCGCTTTCCTTCATAATACGAATAGCAGAGCGTAGCGCTTCTTTAGGATCGCTTTGGTAACTACCAAAAGGAAGATCTACTACCACTAAAGAACGTTTTGTAGCTCTAATAACGGAAGAGGCATGATAAATCATTTGGTCTAAAGTTATGGGGAGCGTTGTCTCATGGCCCGCCATGACATTACTTGCAGAATCGCCTACTAGAATAACATCTACATTGGCAGCGTCTACTATTTTGGCCATGGAATAATCGTATGCGGTTAACATAGATATTTTCTCGCCATATTTCTTCATATCTACAAGCGACTTTACAGTAACTCTCTTATACTCTTTCTTAGCGGAAGACATGTGGTTTTTGTTTAGGTTCTAAAAATAAGGAGTTTTAGTGAGACTTACGTTGGTTTTAAGCAGTGCAAGTCAAACTTGTAAAGTACAGCAGCTACTATCGATTCTTAATCCTCTATAATTTACTTCGTCTAAAGTGTTATAAAGTGTCACAGGAGGATGGATAAAGGAGAGGTAATACAGGGAATCCTCAAATGCCCAACTAAAGAATTTAGAAGGGCATTTGAAGCTAAGTTTTTTACAAATAGCAATGCTATCTTGCTGCTACTCTTTATCATCATCATCATCATCATCATTCTCAGACGACATGATATCTGCATCTTCTAAACGTTCATCTAGGGTATTATCAGGAGGGACTGAATCTTTTAAAGCGGTAAACTTTTTAAGTCGGTCTAATTCATCTTCCTCACCAGAAAAATAAGGAAATACATCCATAATTGGCGACTCCGCTACTGCGGGAATTGTGTATTCTCCCATGGTATCTTTCATGACCGTTACGGTGTTTTCGTACGCTTCTTTTACATCATTCGCCTGTATAAGAAGGTACTGGTTGGTTTTGCGTTCTTTGCCGCTTTCTTCATCAAAAGCTATTAAAGAAATACGAGATTTAAACCATCTGTCAGAATTTTCAAACGGATGAATTTCTGCAAAATTTGCTACCTTAATATTTGTGATTTTAATCTCATCGCTATCACTTAAATAGGCGCTCATCTCTTCGGTAATTCTACTTTCTGCCTCGGTATAGGAAATGGCATCTACTAAAAAAGGTTCAGTTTTAGCCTTTTGCGTTCCAGATGCTTCATCTAATTTTCTATATTTTACTTTACACTCGTACCACGTTGCACTCATCTTCCAATTTGTTTTAGGGGTATCAAATATAGAACATCACTTTAGGGGAATAGAAGTATTGTAAAAATAGATGTTCACAAATTTTAAATGGCTGGGGAATGCGTGGTGGGTCTCTTTGTTATTGCTGTTAAATTTGCGCATAGAGCTTAAAATGGTTTATAAGTGAAATAATTAACAAATATCAGTCTGCCAAACATTGCATTAATTAATTGAATTCAAGTTCAATTAATAAAATCTGTTCGTAAATTCTTATATAGTGTATTCGTTCTATCTTCGTTAAATAATTCTTTCATTAAATCGGTTATCATTTTGTTTGCCCAATCTGCTATTTCAATTTTTTGGATAGAGTATATAAACCCTTCCATTCTAAATTGACTTTGAATATCTATTATTTTCCGCCTTTCCAAAAATGATATTACTTTATCAGCTCTATTATCTCTTTGAACTTTTGCAGAATGTGAATGTTTACTTATTTCTTTTTTATCGTTATGACTTGGTTTCATAGCAA
>Ga0209307_1001005_pt1 | contig 17963 bp, 20 predicted proteins | sample COGITO_mtgs_1105_FD_185519 | JGI IMG/M metagenome (GOLD analysis project Ga0209307, IMG submission 185519) | Pelagic marine microbial communities from North Sea - COGITO_mtgs_110530 (SPAdes) (version 2) | ecosystem: Environmental > Aquatic > Marine > Epipelagic ... | reverse complement strand
ATGTTGACAGTGCAATAAAGCAACCTACGCTGATCGGATGCCCGATCCTGGTGAAAAAATTCTTCATATAATCTTCCCTCTTATTTTTATTCGCGTAATTCCTCTTCCACGAATTCCTTTCCTAGCAAACACACGAATTAGTATTACCTATATTTCTCCCACTTTTCACTTGAATCATATTTCACAAATGGCATGATCACCAATGCTTATTAGTCCGATGATATAACCCGGCACAGGTTGACCGGCGGGTGTTATGTGCGGAAACACATACATCGTCAAGGTAGGATTAGGAAACCATTGAAATTCACTATCAGGTGCAACCAATGGTTTGTCCGTCACTCGCTGAGCTTTTGCCAATGCCTCATCCTCCATACGGTTAAATTTCTTATCATGGATGGCCTTCATCGTTGGCATATCCTCACCAAATACACGCGCCTTTGGACTGGCACAACCGGTCAAACCAACAGCACTAATCCAAACCATAACGAGTATGGGTATTATCTTTTGCATAACGTAACCTCCTGGCCAATGACTTTTTATCGATGGCTAAGTTGCGGTTTAGATGCACAGAAACAACCGCCCCCGGATTCACCACCACCGCATCAAAACTTTGTTTTTGTCGCGCCAATAACCAACGGCTTACTTCATCGGTAGCCGACTGTACCGCTTCACCGGCAACCAGTTTATTAATATCCCCCACCACCGTACTGGTTGTGGAACCCGTCAAAGATGAAGTCTGTCGTTGCTGTTGCGCCTCGGCATAAGCAGAACCAGCAGCACCCAAGCCCGCCAATCCAACACGCTGGGTTAAAAAGACAGGAGCATTCGTGACAAAACGACCAGACACACAAGGCACACCGCTAGGATCAGAGATATAACCCAACGACTCACCTTGGCTACTGTGGTTCACAATCGTGCCATCTTCAAAGATAAAGGTGGCAGACATTAAGCGCACATTAACGCAGGAGAGATTCCAGTCCCCAAAGCCCAAACCACTAAAAATCATGCCTTCAATTTCGGGGATTTCGTGGCCATTGGCCAACAGGTTTTCTTTGCCAATATAAATTTTAACGGGATAGGGGTCAGGCGTTTCTCCCTCAACAGGAATACGACCAATGAGTGCGGTTAATGCCAAGCCATCCGTTAAGGTCGCATCTTTAGGAATGGTATAAACCGGCTCAACCCTTTCACCCTCAGTATCGGGGTTTTTAGTTTCACTGCGGTTCCGTGTTGGTGTTGGTGTTGGTGTTGATGGATGCTTTAGCAACCCGGTAAAGCGACTACCCTGCCCTTCATCAGGCTCCACCCAATCAACAGGGTTAAACCATTCGCCTTGATTGGGGTTACTAACGGGAAGCGGCTGATCATCAAATCCAAACCCTAAAGGCAACCCCTCTTCGTTTAACGCATCATCATTTAATACAGATTGAGATAGCGGCCTAATTTGATCATGGCGTAGTGTTGATAATTCCTGCTCTAACGTGGCCAAATTTTTTGCCAGCGCATCCATCTCTGCTTGAGTGTCACTCTGCTTTTGTTTAGCGGTTTGGTTGTCTCGCTCCAGTGACGAGACCTTGTGCTGGTTTTCCAATACCTGCTTCATTTTTTCCTGGGTATCATCGTGTAAGGCATCGGCTTTTTTAACCGCTTCCCGCGCATAAGCTTGTAGGGCTTTAATCGTATCGGTTTGGGTATCACCGTCTTCGCGTTTGGCATTGGGGTCATACCCCGGCACTTGATTCATCGGTTCGTAACTGGATTGTTCTTCTGAACACAGCACTAATGACAGACAAGTGACTGCCAACAACACACCGCCGATCAACAACGGATTAAGGCGTTTTTCAGCCATCAGCGTTATCCTCCTCAAGGCCAGCATTCAAGTTAACGAAGCCTGTACTTTCCACAAAGGATTGAGCTGAAACCAAATAAAGTGTTGTCGTATCGTCCTTCTGTCCCAGCGCCCCTAACCACTTATGTTGCAGGGTGGCCGTTAACCAACGCCCTCGCAGTAGTTTATTCAAATTGACACTATTACCTTCACCAGAAGGGGTAAACTGTAATATCAAGGGATGCGTTTGTTTATTCTGTAAGCGCACAGCCGTCACCGTTAAACCGCCTCCCTGCCATGAGGCTATCGGTGTAGCCTCAATCACCCCACCACGTATCAACGGTATGGCTTGCGATGCAACCGGAATACGCTCAATCGCACTATCTCCTTTCAGTAACCGCTCAGGTGCATACAATTGTTGCGCCGCATAACGGCTTAATCGCACACGCCAATCTTGCCCTGCCATTTTTTGTGTTTTATCTTTTGCTTGATTGATAACGCTTTCTGCCGTTATCACAATTAATTCATCAGCAACACTGGCCGACTCGTCAGCCATTACATCCAATAAATAAATCTGTTGGCTCTGTAAACCTTGCACCCGAATACGGCTACGGGAGAAAGGCTCCAATGCACGGATATACAACACACCATTAGCCGCTAACACAGTGACTTTCCGTTGAAGCTGATCAGGCAGCCAATAACGAATATCATCAGGAAAATGAATAATGCGCTCGTGGTCACGCTGGATATGCACAACAATCGGTCGCTTATCCCACAACACACGTTCGGCTGTTACCGATTTGACGACATTCGATTCAGCCATCACAGGCACCGCAATCATGACACCCAAAAAACCTAGCAATAGTCTCTTCATCCAATACAATACAAAATTCATCACTTCACTCCAGGGCGACGAAAGGATTGTTCAACGTCATCCTTCGTTAATAATTCAGGGCGCATGGTTTCATCACAGGCCAATGCCAACCCCCAAGGGTTCACTTCCTTGTCCACATCAAAACGAACCACCTGCAAGGGATAACGCAACATTACGTTTTTAACCGGATGACCATCAATGGATTCCATCAAATTGACATCCAGCCACACTTTCCAGGAGCTACTACTTTCAATCTCTACCCGCTGCCGGGTATACGACTGACCAAATATTTCTTGAAGCGTACGCACCCGTTGGCGCAATTCACCTAGGTGTTGCTTTTCATTCATATCGGATTCCAATGCAGCACGGCACGCCGGTGTTAAAAAACCCTGTAACGCATAAATTTGTTGGGGGTAGTCTTTTTCACCATCACTGCGCCAGCGGTTTAGCTGCTGAAAAATGTAATAAGTAAAGGTATAAATGGTGGGTGCAGGCACGGTTTCAAAATCAGTCACTAGCCCTTGGGTTAAATCCGGCGGAATATACACCCGCCGAATTTCTTGCAACACACCGTTACGCCACCACAGCGCAATCACCACCATCAGCAAACACACAATAGTGATTCTCAAACTGCGGATATGATCACTGGCCGCCAACAACCGTTGCCGTGCCTGATTATTTTTAATCATGGGTAACCCACTCATCGTTTCAGCCTCCGGCCAATATCCCACACCTGACTTTGACGTATAAACGGTGACCGCCGAATATGCAGGTCTTCCATCCACAAGCGCAGGCGCAACTGATAAAATCCCAACGGTCTGCCTCGTTTAAGCTTTTGCAATATCGTTGCACCCAACACCACCCAGCCAATCACTAACAACAAGCCAATACCGGCACCCATCATCAAATACCCCAACAGGCCGCAAACAATGACACTGCATGGCACAATCGACAGGCCACCGACTGTCACCAACAGCATCAACTCCGACAGCGAGCAACCCCTAAAAATGGGCGGCTCCGCATTCAAACGCAGCGGCAATAGCTCATTGGTATGTTGGTCAATGCTCATGATTAAATGATGCCTACCGCTTCATTCAAGAAGAACGACACAATGGCCAACAAGGCACCAGCAATCACGGCGGTCAAACCCACGGAACCCCAATCAGGATCATTCGAGCTACGTGCTTCATTAAATTTAGATAACAAAATCCAACCCACCCACAAAAACCCAGCGCCAGAAATAGCCAGCGCAATATAGTCCACCGCATCCCCCGTCCAGCCTTCCATAAAGGCCAAATAATTGCCGTTGGGCGCACCACTGGTTGGGTTAACTGGCGTGGGTAATTGCGCTTGAGCCGACAGAGAGATCAACCAGAGAGCAAAAAACTGCCAATATTTTTTACCTTTGGCCTTAATGTTTACAATGTTCATACGTCTTCCTCATATAAGTCATAAATACAATGTGAAATCGCTGCGGTTATTCCAGTAGGAAACCAAGAACGAGGGTTAAAAATATTGAGCGAACAACACGGGTAAGAAAATCATAGAAATCAATTTTCCCCTGTGACCACGCCTTCCACTGCGTCACAATCACCCACACCATCCAGAGGTAGAGCACAGAAAACACCAAAAGCAGAATAGTGAGGCTGAAACTACCCATTGGCACCCCAAGCGTGGCACCGGTAAATGCCGCCTCTTGTGCAGCAGAAACAGCCATTATTGATAGTCGCCATTAATGGGTGATAATGAGCGCGGCTCACGCCGTTCAGAGGCCACCGCATCCGCAATGCCTTGTAGGATTTTATTCAGGTCATTCTTGAGTTGCGGGTATTGGATGTGTTGTCGGTCTTGTGGATTAGCCGCTTTTTCGGCTTCATCAATCATCGACCTGGAGAGTTCCAGCTCGTGATGTAAACGTATCAGTACAGCGCGTTCACTATCGGTAATCGCGTAGCTTTCGGCTGACACAACCAGTAATAACGCAGTGAAAAAGTAAATATTGAAAAATCGCATGATGATTGCCTTTTGTTACGACAATCATCACGTAAAACCGGGAGGAGTATGATGAAAAAAGGTTCAAATAAAAATGACCGTTAAATCACATCGACTGTGGCCTAGTAATAAAGCAGTATACGGAACACGCCTGAAGGCCACATTTTTACGCTCTAATTTAGCGCTTAGAATTAATAAAGTATCATACTGGTTATCGCCATATCGCCAATTTCACTTAAATATCAAGTAATAAAGATGCATACTCAATTTATGCTCCGATCGCAGGGTGCCGGTCATTTTCTTGTACTGGCTGCTTTCACTCCCTAAACGGACTAATTGACGACGTAAAAGGCTTGTTCGAAAAGCGTCGAAATGTGCCAAAAGCTGAAAGATACCAAAGAGGAAGCGCAGCCTACTTGGTCGCTATTTTGCGTCAAGCTCAATCGCCTCGATTAGACGAGTGTCTCATGTTATTTAGAACAACTTCCTGATTTTTGAGAAAATATTTGCAATGTCATCGGGTACCATTGTTGCTGCTGGAACTACGAATAGAGTAAGTAGGGTTGAAGAGGTTAAACCGCCGATAATTAAGTATCCAAGGGCATTTCGCCACTCAGCGCCGTCAGAAGTTGACATAGCAATCGGTATCATCCCAAATACGGCGGCCATCGCAGTCATTAATACGGGGCGCAACCGCTCTGGACCAGACTGCAAAACTGCTTCTTTCAGAGGCGTTCCCATTTCCCGAATTTGATTTGTTCTGTCAAGTAACAGGATTCCATTTTTCATGACAATACCCATTAAACCTACCAAACCGATCTGTGCGAAAAGTGACATTTCTTGACCACTAAAATACAACATGGCAAAAGCTCCGGAAAACGAAAGAGGGGCTGTAATCATTGTAATAAGCGGTTGCACAAAACTATTGAACTGACTAGCTAGAACCATATAAAGTGCTAAAAGAGCCAATCCAAAGGCAAATATGATAGCAGTCCCCGACTCTTTCATACGCCGTGCCATTCCTTCAAATGACGAAACGAAATTGTCTGGTATGGGGTTAAGTGAAATTATGTCCTCTAGCGCAATAGTTGACTCTCCAAGTGCATAACCCGGGGGGGTATTAGCTAAAATGGATACTTTTCGCGTGCGGTTTTGTCTGTCAATTTGAGATAAGCTGGTGGTCAATGAAGAGTCAGAAACAGAGCCAATATTAATGAGTGCCCCATTGTTGGCTCGAACTTGAACGGTGTCTAAGTTTTCAATATTTTGCCTTTGGTCTTCTTCCAGCCGCGCACGTACATCGTACCGCTTTCCAAAACTTTCGAATGTTCCCACATCGACACCGCCAATTGCGATACGCGCAGTATTCGATAAAGAGCGCGCTGAAACACCCATATCGCCCGCGCGAATTCGATCGAATTTAAGTTCATATTCGGGACGTCCTGCCTCGAGCGTAGTGCGAACATCTACGAATTTGTCACTTTCCTTCATCTGTGCTGTGATTTTATCAGTATAGGTTTTTAAGGCATCAAGATCATTACTTCCGACTGATAGCTCTATATCAGCAGTGGACATTCCGGCACCCGCTACCCAAGGCACCTCCACAATTGTCATGCGTGTAATTTCAGGAATAGCACCTTGAATGGCTTTGCGGGCTGTATCCATAATTTCGAATTGACCATCTTCTCGGTCCTGTTTGGCGACGAGACGTACATAGAGGCCTAGCTGTGTTACTTTTTCTTGGACACCTGCTCCTGCTGTAATGAAAGTTTCTGTTATAAGCGGATCATTTTCCAAGGCTTTGTAAATTGCTAATGTGGCATTTTTCGCTTCCTTCATACCGTACCCAAGAGGGAGCTCAATAGTTCCTTCGAACTCACTTCGATCGGCTTTAGATGTAAAACCAGACGGTATTTGTCCAGCAAACCACCCACCAATTACAACACTAAAAAGAGCGACCAGTAAAACCAAATACCTCCAACGTACGCTTACACTAAGGCCTTTGGAATACCAATGTGACAGGTTTTTATGGAATTTCTCTATAGGGCGCAAAAGAAAATTCCGCTTCCCCTCCTTTTTAAGGAACTTCGAGCTTAGCATCGGTGTAAGAGTAAGGGCGACTAGTAAAGATACAGATACTGAGAATACAATAGCTAACCCATATTGAAAAAAGAATCGCCCGACAACACCTTCCATGAAGGCAATTGGCACAAAAACAGCAAGCGTAGAAAAAGTACCTGCGAGAACAGCAAGGCCGACCTTTTTCGTACCTTCTCGAGCTGCTTGAATTGCAGGCAATCCATCTTCAATATCCTTTTGAACGCTTTCAACGACCACGATTGCATCGTCGACCAGTAATCCTATGGACACTGTTAAGGCGAGTAATGTGAGCATATTAATTGTGAAATCAAATAAATAGAATCCAAAGAACGTAGAAACTAAAGATGTTGGGATGGCAATTGCGACTATAAATGTTGCACGCCAGTCCAAAAGGAAAAAAAATGTAACAAGAACGACAAGCCCTATGGCGATTTGTAATTCGTGCGTGACATCGTTGATCGAGGATTCTATGAATCTAGATACGTCCCTTGATACAACCATTTGAACACCCGGAGGAGCATCTGCTTCCAAAGTTTTTAAAGCCTCCTTTACTTTGTTCGCTACTTCTACTGTATTCTTTCCTGATTGTCTTCGTACTTCTAAGCTAACCCCTCGCTGGCCGTTCAATATTGCATAGGTGCGTTCATCTTCAAGGCCATCTTCAACACGTGCTACATCTCGAACTCTAGTTGCAAGCCCATTACCGCGAAATGCAACTACAAGATCACCAAATTCTTCCGGTGTTTTGGCTTCAGATACAGTCTTTACATTATATTCTCGTGCTCCATATCCTACTTCCAATTTACCGCTTGGAATCTCTGAATGTTCTGTTCGAATTGCGTTTACTACTTCTTCGGCTGTGACGCCGTAGCTACGCAATTTTTGGGAATTCAGCCAAATACGTATTTCACGCTTCCTGCCGCCAACTAATGTGATTGATCCAACACCTGTGAGACGTTGAAGTGTTTCTTTTACAACTTCGTCAGCATAGGTCGTCAAGGTATTAATTGGTAGATCACCTGCAATCATGACTGACATTATTGGTGCAGAATCTGGGTCGGTCTTAGCGATTATTGGCGAATTAATATCGGAGGGGAGATCACGCTCGGCCAGGCTTACTTTGTCTCTAACATCTTGAGCTTTAACGTCAACGTCTTCTTCAAGTGCGAATTCAATAAACACCTGTGACATACCCTGAGAGCTCGTTGAGCGTAGCTGATTAATCCCTGAGATCGTATTTACATTTTCTTCAATAACATCTGTAACTTCAGTTTCTATGGCATCGGGGCCCGCGCCTTCTAATGTTGTCGTTATCGAAACATAAGGAAATGCGACATTTGGGAATAAATCAACTCCTAGCCGTCCTACAGAGATAAAGCCCAAAGCCATTAAAGCGCCTATCATCATTATGGCGAATACCGGGCGTTTAATTGAAATGTCAACTAACCACATTGACATTCTCCATGCTCACTTTGGAGCCGTCGCGCTGGGCATCATTAGGGTTGAGAATAACCATATCACCTTCTCGAAGGCCTTCAATGACTTCCACTTTATCTGGACTAATTGAGCGAATATTGATGGGGATTAGTCTTACGATGCTATCTTTAAGTACGAATACAGAAGTGATACTATTTATTTGGACTAGTGCTTTCCGGTCTATAGCTATAACTGCTCTTGATGGAAGTAAAATTTTAGCCTGAACAAATTGCCCAGGTTTAATCGCATAGTTTTCATTCGCAATAGGCAATCGCATTTCCACCGTACGTGTTTGAGGGTCGACTCGATCGTTCAAAATATAGATATAGCTATCGAATTTTTTATTGTGTCCTTCTACTGTAATGGTCGCGGATTGGCCCAAACTTAAGAGCCCAAGGTTTTTTTCAGGAGTCTGAACAATTGCTGCGACAACAGATATTTCTTGGATGCGGACAACAGCTGAGGCTCCTCCCATGGAAAATCTATTAGATAGATAAACACCTTCATCAACATTTTTACTAGTTATGGAACCGTCAAATGGGGCGGTTACCACCGTGTCTGCATAATATTGTTTTGCTGTTTTGAAAGCGGCTTCTGATTGGTCAACTACAGCGTTCGAAATCTGATATGCAGTCTCAATGTCGTCTAGCCGCGTCTTCGAAATGTTTCGGTTTCTAGCCAGCTCGCGGGCGTTCTTAAAATTTCTATGAGCCTGTACACTTCTAATTTCTGCCAAATTTAAAGCTGCTTTTGCCTCCTCCAACCTCCGCTGGTAGTTGTCTTGCCTTGTTTTGAATAGAGGGTCACCTTGCTTAACACGGTCCCCTACTTTAACGAATATTTCTTCGATTACGCCCTCAACCAACGGGCCTATATTGCTAGTACGTTTGGCAGCTATAGTGCCGCTGGCAAAGACTGTTTCATTTAACTCAATCCGCTTTGCTGTTGTCACATGAATCAATATCTTGCCATGCTCACTAAGAACTGATGATACTTTTATCGGTTGTTTTTCTATTCCACCTGAATTTTTATCGTCACAGGCAACGATAAAAATAGAGATTGTTGCCAATAAAAATATTCTTCCGGATTGAAGGATTAACTTTTGATTGAACTTACTCACTCTATAATTCCCTCACTTGGTCTCCGAAACGTAATTATTGCTGTTGCTACGAGCTCATCTCGTTTTTCTTGCCAAGCATCCACTTTAAAGAAGGACAGCCGATTTCCTAATTTAGTGGGCGTTGCTTGGATATTAAGGGCAGTATCTTTGGTGGACCTTAGATAAGAAACAAAAATCGACGCTGGCTTTTGCAAACTTGTTTGGTTGTGCAGCTGCGAAGCCAATAAACCCGCGCTACATTCCATAGCGGATGAAATAATTCCACCATGGAGTGATCGGATATGAATATTTCCCAAATTCTTTTCTTGAAATGGTAGAACGGTCTCGAGCCCGTTAGCAATATTTAGCACTCGTATTCCAAGCCAGGCTGCAAATGGGCTGCTCTTTAGCAGATAATGAAACTCATCGCGTACATTTTCATCAGTCATGTCGATTCACCATTCATAAAAGAAGGGCCTTTTGTTCCAATCATGAAGCTTCCATTTCCATAGGCGGCACGTGTACCCGTTGAGTCTATAAATACATCGCCTTGAACTATTGCTAAACTTCCGTTAAGTTCGACAATTTCAACCTCGATGCGAAAATCAGTATCAATCCCGACATTCTCAATAAAATCGATGTTCAGATTGATCGTAGCAATGGCGACCGGCTCTTTTAAGCTTGCCATGATTGCAAAGCCGAAAATGGAATCTAGAAGCAAAGTAATAAGGCCTGTATGAACCACCGGTTCACTGGTACTTAAAGCAGCCCACCTTTCGGGTTTTATTGTTAAGGATAGTTTTTCTCCGACCATTTCCATGAGCTCGAAGTTTAAGGAATGGAAAATTCCTTCCTTATTTTGAGCGAAACGGGCCTTAAGCTGTTCAATGTAGGTATTCATATCGACTTCATTTAGTTTAATAACCCAATATATAGTATACTAGCTTACAATATCTAGTTCTATTTGAAAAATTCTACCAAAAGGAGTAGATGGCAATTAGCAGAGAAAAAAATACCCCATCGGATTTAGATCGGAATGTGGGTTTTATATTGAGTGATTTAGCGCGTTTACTACGTCTTTCATTTGATCGTAGAATTAAGAAGTTAGGTCTTACACGTTCGCAATGGTTTTTGCTTGCTCATCTCCATCGCGAAGATGGTTTAACGCAGGCAAATCTTGCAGAGCTCGTTGAACAAGAACGTGCTTCTGTTGGTAGAACAATTGATAGATTGGAAGAAAATAAATGGGTTACACGCCAAAACGATGCTAATGACCGCAGGGTAAGGAGAATTTTTTTAACTGATAAATTTTCCCACCATGTCGAAAGTCTTTCGGAAGTGTCAGATGAGCTATTAAGTGAAGCCTTTAGTCATCTGAAAAAAAGTGAGTTTGAAGAGCTCGTGACGAACTTAAATCAAGCCCGGACAAATTTGCTTATGATTACGTAAATATTAGCTTCAGTATTGTTGCAGAATCAAGAAGAAGGTGTACACACTTTTCTCAAAATTAAAAAATGAAACGCTGCTGACCAGGATGATTGACCAATTTTGGGAGTCACATATTTGGGAAACGAGTAGAACCTCTACTACCACTTCGTGTCATCTTAGAGCGTTAAACGACGACTTCGTCAATGTCTGTTCCGGGTCAACTACCGAAGTAAACCCCATTTTAAGCTAATAGGCAGCTCACCCCTCGATAGCAGACTCTGGACAAGTAAGGCTGTCGATCACATGCTGAGTGAGCAACCCCTTAAGGCGGACTCTTTATGATACAGGGGGTTATTGAGCTCTCAAGTATATTCAGTGTGCAACTTTATTACTCAGTATGGGGCTTTAATACATGGTATGAATCTTTATTTCTCGACGGCATAAATCACACCGACGACCATTCACCAAAAAACGTCCTTAGCAATCATCAGATACTCGATAAAATTGTCGATAAATTTTCTGAAGCATTAGAAACTATTTGGATAAAACGTTAGATTGTGAACGGCTAAAAATATTTCTTTAAACGCTCAAAACTAATACGAACCGCCAATCCCAACAGAATGGCAAACGGCAAAATAACAATGACCGGATTCAAGCTGTACGGCAAACTGATATAAACCACACACGCAAGAACAAAGGCTGGGGTAATGGATTTTTTGGCAAGATTGAACACATTGCTGCTTTCCCGTCCTCCTCCCCAGCGCCGAAGATCCCGCTCGACCAAGCCATCAACAGCGCCAACTACGCCTGCAAATAAAAAAATAGGGAGCGAGAAAAATATCAACGCTAAACGAACCACAAAAGTTTGTGCCACGTAATTGGCAGCCTGCCAATAATCCTGATAGCGGTCAGACAATCCGTGAATCCACTTCTGAATAGCGTCCATGCTACCCATCGATACCTTGGATATGGGTGTTCCGGTACTTAGCGTAGTTAACCATGATTGTTGTGCTATCCAGTTTACCGCTGTCGCTACCTTGCGAGGCTACAAACGTTGCTGAAAGAGTTCCATGAGTTAGATGCTGCGGGCTCTAATGCTCATATTGGTGCTAAAAATAAATTAGACGGTTTCATAGATGCTGGAAAAGCTACTTTTATAGTTTACAACGCTGACCTGCGTACATTGATGGCAGTGTCTGTCCAAGGTTTCCAAACGCGAGCTATATTGTCGGAACTAGGGGGAAGATCTGGATTCGAACGATCAACCCTGCGCATGGACAGTGCGGTAAGTTTCAAAAAAATGTTTTCGTCGGCACCCTGTCGTTCAATAGCGCATGGCCAATCATCAAGAACCTCACCCGCTCTCCCATTGAAGGGGCCAACCAGTATAGGCCGGCCGAAGTGGTCAACAACAATGGTAAGGCCGGGAAAAGCCGAGGCAATTTCTGCGACCTCATCAAGTTGAAGATGAGCCACCCAGACATCGAGGCTATGCCTGCATGCAGCGAGGTGTGCTAAGCCAGCGCGTTGGCAAGAATATATGTGGGCACTGACGAAGCAAAATTGCTCTAGATTTAGTCGGCAAAGCAAAATGTCTATCTCACGACTTTCAAAATGACATACACCACGTGGCTCGGGGTAACCGCTCACCATGTAGCGGGCTTCGCCGCAGAGACAGCCCCCCCTCATGCAATAGTTCCATAGTCGTATCTTCCGCATTCCTTCTGGATAAGAGTCCTTTATTACCGTGCATGTTTCAAGACTCCCGCCTCCCACGCGCACTCTGTCACGTATATTTGTCAAAATGCGAGCTCTACGATGATGGTGTCGCTATAGCCACCCGCGTGTACCTTTTTGGAGAGCGGCGATACGGCCCTAAACCCCGTGATTTACGCTCACATCAATGCCGGTGCCATTTACTGTAACAGTGTCAGAGAATGGCAGCCTTAACCGCACCTGCCGTGGCTAGGGTCAAGGTAAAAGACAAATCTTATAACTGTTCGATCAGGGAGGGCTTTACCTCCTCATAGGGTGCTGGACCGACTTGGGGTGCCAGACAATTTGTTGGACCCCTAAATGACGGTAGAAGATTTCCGCCTAAGGGTTTGGTAGTCTTAACTTCTAGCGATAGTGAGGCCTCGAACATCGAAGTACAAAATGATCCTCCACAGCTGGCAGCCCTCGACCTGGGATCCAATAGCTTCCATCTGTTAATCGCGCAAGAGAACAAGGGACGCGTCGTAGTCATAGACAAATACAAGGAGATGGTTCGACTCGGCGAGGGGTTGGTTAATGGCGGACGACTCAGCAGCGAAGTTAAAGATCGAGCTCTACTTTGTTTGACTAGGATAGCTCAGCGTATCCGGCCAATCGCCAGTGAAAATCTCCGAATCGTAGGCACCAATACCCTGCGGCAGCTCTCCAGTAATTCCGCGTTTACGACCCAAGCTGAGGAGATCCTCGGACACCCAATTGAAATCATTTCAGGTCGCGAAGAGGCACGATTGATTTATCTCGGTGTGCGTCAAGACCTTGGCGACAACACCGTTAAACGGCTTGTGATAGATATTGGTGGCGGGAGCACTGAACTGATCGTCGGCCACAATTTTTCACCGTCAACTCTCGAGAGCTTGAATATGGGCTGCGTGTCCATGAGTCGAAAGCACTTCAAGACCAAGGGAAAATTAAGCCGGGCTTTCCGAAATGCTATCGACGATGCATTGATCGAACTAGAACCCCTAGCGCAGCTATACCTTGCCTCTGGCTGGGATCAAGTAATCGGCGCCTCGGGCACCATAAACAGCGTGGTATCAGTGCAAAAAGTACTGGGACTTGGAACTCAAATATCTTTAAAGACGCTGTCGCAAATCCAAAAAAAGATTATCGACCTCGGCACAGTCAAAGAATTACCCGGATTGGCCGAGGAGCGTCACGCTGTATTTGCAGGAGGGATATCCATACTTATCGCGATATTTAAATCGTTTAGCTTACAGTCAATGGAGGCTTCTCAAAGTGCACTTCGAGAGGGAGTGATTTATGACCTTTTAGGTCGCAAACAAAATTCTGATATCCGTAATCAAACGGTTGAGGATTTAGCTAAGCGCTTTGGTATAGACCAAAAGCATGCCTCTCGAGTTGAGCGCACGGCGAGCCTCTTTTTCGATCAGATAAGCAGCCCATGGAAAATAGCGCAGGAGGTGCCTCGGCGACTGCTAACGTGGGCGGCCAAATTACACGAGATTGGTATGGATGTTTCGCACAACGCCTATCACAAGCATGGCGCCTATTTATTGTCTCATATGGATATGCCTGGATTCTCCCGGACGGAGCAATCTCAGCTGGCTTCACTCGTGGGCATGCACAGACGAAAGCTGAATGCCTCTGTACTTGAGAATGATCCTTCATGGGTAGCGAAGCTGGGACTGCTGCTACGTTTAGCCGCTCTACTTCACCGCCATCGCAGCACTGCAGCCAAGCCAAAGGTGTTGGTGGCCAAGTCTATCGAGGGCGGACCAATGGACTATGAGCTTTTCATCGACAAGGTCTATCTCAACGAGCATCCGCTGACAAAACTTGATTTACAAAATGAAGTCGCGCATTTGCAGGTAATTGGCATTAACTTGTGCATTACGACAGACACGCAGAACTAAACTACCCGCGTTCAGCTAATTCGGCCTGCAAAGCCTCCTGGGCCGAGTGCGTCTTGCCGCGAGCCTTGGTCTTGCGATAGCTGCCATCGTTCAACAATTCCCAAGCTTGTGTGTTGTCGCTTAGATAATTGGTAATAGCCTCGCGATAAACGCGTTGCGCGATCTTCGGATCACGCAATGGGAAACACGCTTCAACTCTGCGAAAGAAATTCCGATCCATCCAATCTGCGCTCGACAAAAACACCAGACGGTTTTCATCAGAGCCGAAACAAAAAACGCGTGTGTGCTCTAAAAAACGCCCGACAATCGAGTGAACCCGAACATTGTCAGAGACTCCGGGAATACCCGGTCGCAAACAGCAAACACCCCGCACGATCAGATCGATACGCACGCCTGCTTGAGAAGCCCCGTACAGAGCTTGAATCAGGGTGGGCTCAGTCAGCGCGTTCATTTTCGCCTGGATCGCTGCCGGCTTACCCTGTCGCGCTTTTTGGCGCTGGGCTTCGATGAGCTCCAATATTCCCGAATGCAACGTGAACGGACTTTGCAAAATCGCTTTCAACTTGCCAGCTTTACCTAGCGCGGCAATTTGTTGGAAAATCTTTTGCACATCCTGTCCCAACTCTTGATCACTCGAGAACAAGCCATAGTCGGTGTACTCACGTGAGGTGCGCTCGTGATAATTGCCGGTACCCAGATGAACATAGCGCACGAGTCGACGCCCCTCGCGACGAATGATCATACAGATCTTGGCGTGAGTTTTATGCCCGACTATGCCATACACAACCTGCGCTCCTGCAGTCTGCAAGGCGTTGGCCAGTTCTATGTTCGCAGCTTCATCGAAACGAGCGCGAAGTTCGATAACGACCAACACATCCTTGCCCGCCCGCGCAGCCTCGACCAAGGCCGCTCCAACAGCAGAATCCGTCCCTGTTCGATATAAAGTTTGACGAATGGATACGACTTGCGGGTCAACGACGGCCTGCCGGAGCATTTCCAAAAAGGGCATAAACGACTCATAGGGATGGTGTAGCAGCACATCGCCGATTTTCATGGTCTCAAAGATATTTTCCGAGCGGGTCAACCTCTCTGGAGTTCTAGGCCGAAATTTTTCGAACTTCAAATCAGGTCGTTGCACAAGTTCTGGAATAGTTTCCATGCGTCCAAGATTGACGGGGCCGTCACAATAGTAAAGATCTTGCTCAGACAAGCTAAATTGTCCGATGAGAAAATCCGCGATCTCTGGCGGACAATCGGTGGCGACCTCCAGCCTAACTGCCTCGCTAAAGCGGCGTGAGGACAATTCACCTTCTAATGCTAGCAGTAAGTCATCGACTGCCTCCTCATCTACAAAAAGATCACTGTTACGGGTAACTCGAAATTGATGACAGCCGGTCGCCTTCATACCCAAGAAAAGATCAGAGATAAAGTATCTCAAGATGGAAGCCAGCAGCACGAAGCACTCTTCGCCGCCACAGCAATTTTCTGGTAACTGGATAACCCGAGGCAGGGATCGCGGCGCTTGTACTACTGCAAGTCGACTGTCTCGACCAAACGCATCCCGCCCCTCAAGCGTTACGATGAAGGCTAAGTTCTTGCTCGCAGGTTCAGGAAATGGGTGCGATGGGTCGAGCCCCACGGGCGTAATGATCGGCGCTACCTCTCGGAGAAAAAAACGCTTTAGCCAATCAACCTGCGTTTCAGTCCATTTGCTGGTTCGCAATATTCTGATTTTTTGTGCCTCAAGCTGCGGCAGTAATTCCACGTTGAGTGTTGTATAAAGCTCAAGAACAAGACATTTCACTTTTACCGCTATCTGCCCTAATTGCTCCTCTGGGGAAAGGTTGTCTGCCTGACGTTGCACAGCGCCATAAACAACTTGCTGCTTGAGTCCGGCAACACGAATCTCAAAAAACTCGTCCAAAATATTGCTAGTAATAGATAAATAGCGCAGTCTCTCTAAGAGTGGTAATCGTCCATCTTTCGCCATGGAGAGTACCCGCGCACAAAATTCTAACTGCGACAGTTCTCGGTTTATGTAGTAAGCCCAGTGTGTAAGGTCCGAGACAGATTTTTGATTTTTCGCTTTCACCTTAGAATAGTACTTTTCCAACGTTACATTTATGTGACACATGGTCATGAAGTTAAAAGACAATCCGAGATCGACTAGCTCTGATAAAGTTCTTAGTCGCAGACCATTTTTTACGAAGCAAAAACACCACGCAGTTCTCCACGAATTTGCAGTAATAGTACAGCCGAGTAGCTCTTGCCTAGACTCGCAAAATTCGAAATGAGGGCAGACGGCAACCGTCCCGAACCTAACGCTCCTGTTTTAACTTTCGCTTTTTCCTCTCAGAACTGGATCTACGGCGTTCTTTGGGCGACGCGCAGTCGACGATCATCACGAAGTAAGATGACTCGTGAAAAACGTAGAGGCCATAAAAATAAAAACAGTGACGTAATCGCGGATTGGTCGGCCTATGAGGAACCGACCGTGTTTAGGAATGGATAACTATAACGCTCAGGCGTGTTAGAACCTCTGAGGCAGCACCCGATACGACTTGAATAATCCACGTTAGTCTATTTGTTATGCCTAACTGGCCCATGCATATAACTAAATAGTACTTTCAACCCCAGAACTCATTCTAGTAACCTTCTCATTGCATCTAGAGTAGGACTAAAATCCTCGCCAACCTGCTTACCCAAGCAAGGTGGTTTAAAAATGTGGCCTTCACAGGCAACCAAATGGGAATCTTTTCTTACTCTTTGATGCTCCTTGTAAACCTTTAGGAGCTAGAAATGACACCTGATGTAATCAACTTTGTTTCGTACCGTTTAGTCCATGTGACACCACGACGTACCTCATTGAGTTCTGCTATGTGCATAAGACGCGTAGACCACTTGCACAATCTCAGATTGAAGCATGACCTACACCCATTGGGCGTTCGCAAGCGGTCTTACTATCCAAGCCTACCTAGACCTCGTAGTGGATTGCTTCAAAGGTCGGATACGCAAATAACAATGAAGAAGCTCATAGATATGATCAGGTCAGAAGCTGAGCCCGCTGAGTTAATTGGATGGCCGTCTATGGATACAACTGAAGGCATGGATATTGAAACGCTTAACAATGAAAGCAATTAACTTGGAGGTGACAAAATGCCCTACATAAATTTACCGGGTGGTGGGAAGCTATGGGAAGGCCCAAGAACTGAACGTGAAGAAATGGAGTTGATGCGCAGAATAAATGGCGTTGCTAGGTTCCCGTCAGCAAATCATCGCTCCAAGTTAAGAAACACTCGAAAAGACTTACCGGACAAAGGTCTTAATGGTGCTAAAGCCTAGAGCTAAATTAAGATACCTTTAATAATACTATTGTGGGGCAGAGTTATCGATGTCAGATCACGACCTAGACTATGAAAAAGCGGTCATTGAGGCCGCAAATAGAGGCGAAGATGTCTACGGTAGAGAGGCGCTGGACATCATCGCAGAAAGAATAGAGAGGGGCCTCTTTATTCT
>Ga0209307_1001001_pt1 | contig 18012 bp, 15 predicted proteins | sample COGITO_mtgs_1105_FD_185519 | JGI IMG/M metagenome (GOLD analysis project Ga0209307, IMG submission 185519) | Pelagic marine microbial communities from North Sea - COGITO_mtgs_110530 (SPAdes) (version 2) | ecosystem: Environmental > Aquatic > Marine > Epipelagic ... | reverse complement strand
TAATTGGTCTTTAGGAAATTGGACTATTGAAAATAATACAGTTACTATTGATGGTCAAAGTGGGATATTAAGCCAAGCAACGCCACCACTAGTAGCTGGTAAAAAATACAAATGGACGTTTGAAATAACAGAATATATTAGTGGTAGTGTAAAATTATATAGTGGAGGTGGTGGAGATGCAGCCACTTATGAAAACTCCGTTGGAACACATACACAATATTTTGTGGCTAATGGCACTGGAAAATATTTTTACTCAAATAGTTTTAATGGCTCAATAGACAACGTATCTGTAAAAGAATATCTTGGTCAAGAAGTAGTACCAGATAGTGGTTGTGGAAGTTGGTTGCTAGAGGGACAGAGTACGAATATAACACCTTATAGCGAGGACTTCACGCAATCTTGGACACCAACTGGTTTAACTATAACATCTAACTCAATAGCATCTCCTTCAGGTAAAATAAACTCTGACAAGTGGGTGGAAGATACAAGTGATGGAGCTCATAGTATTAGAAATAATCCAAATCTATCTGTTACAAGTGGTAATAATTACACTATGAGTATTTTTGCTAAAGCAGGTGAAAGAACAGGTCTTAGATTTGCTAATGCAGCAGAAAGTAATGCTGAGGGTAGGTTTGATTTATCTAACGGAACAGTAACGTTTACAGGAGCAAATACAACATTTGTAGGTATTGAAGATTATGGTAATGGATGGTATAGATGTATAATTAGTTTTACTGCATCAGCAACAATAGCTCAATTAAACTTAAGGTTAATGGATGGTAGTAGTCTGTCTTATCAAGGGGATGGAACAAGTGGTCTGTATGCCTGGGGTGCACAACTAGAACAACAATCCTACGCAACCTCGTATATCCCAACCTCTGGAGCATCAGCTACTAGAAATCAAGAATTATGTAACAATGCAACACCAGTTATTAATAGCGAGGAAGGAACATTGTATGCAGAGATAAGTGCTTTGGCAGATGACGGGACTAATAGAATTTTCGGTTTAAGTAATAATAATATTTTCAATGAAAGTATAATATTAAGATATAGTAGTGTTTCAAATAGAATATCTGCACAAGTTCGTAAAAGTGGGTCTTATGAATTTACTATTAACTATGACTCTACTGATGTTACTGCATTTTCAAAAATAGCGTTTAAGTATAAACAAAATGATTTTGCTTTATGGGTTAATGGTATTGAGGTGGGTGTAGCATCTAGTGGAGATGTAATTTCTGGATTAGATACATTAGGTTTTAGTTGGGTCGGTGGAAATAGATTCTTCGGTAACACAAAAGGTTTAAAATATTATCCAAAAGCATTAGCAGACGTACAATTAGAAGATTTAACAACAATATAATTATGAATATTTACAAGACAGTATTTGATACAAAACAACAAGGTAAAGACGTTTTAATACAAAAAGACGTTTGGCAAGAAGTAACAGAAGAAGGTGTTACATCGATGCAGTATATCAACGGAACAAAAGCAGTTGTTAATATCGGTAAAGTAATAGACCCTGCTAAAACAACAGATCCTGAAAACCCTGTATATTACCCAGGATGGGCTTATGATATAATGAGTACAGACGACTTAGACTTTGGCTCAAATGAGGTTTACCCAGGTGATGCTTCAGCGCATCAATTCTATGGATTTCCAAGAAATGCAGAAGTTCTACAAACAGCAAATGAAAACATAGAATAAAAATGGCTACAAAAAAAGCACCATCTAAAAAGAAATCCAAAGGCTATTACACTAAAGTAAAAAAAGGTAGCGGTAAGGGATCAAAAGCAGGAGGAGGTATGTCTAAAAAAGGCGTAGCTAAATACAGAAAAGATAATCCTGGTAGTAAGTTAAAAACAGCAGTAACAACACCTCCATCAAAATTAAAAAGAGGAAGCAAGGCTTGGAAGCGTAGAAAATCTTTTTGTGCTAGATCAAAAAGCTGGAAATCTGAAAGAGGTAAGGCTGCTAGAAGAAAATGGAATTGCTAAATGAAAAACAAGAAAAAGTTTAAAGATACTAAAGTTGGTCAGTTTTTATTAAAAAAGCTGCCTGGCTTCGTATCAGGAAGTTTACCAGACAAAGGCATATTAGGTGTTGTTAAAAACTTAATAGACTCTGATCCTGAAATACCTAGTCAAGATAAAGGATTAATGCATCAAGAACTTGTGGAATTGTACAATCTTGAAGTAGCAGATAGAGATAGTGCTCGTAAAAGAGAAGTTGAAAAAGCTAAGACAGGACAGATTGATTTTATGTTCAATTTAACTGGCATAGTAGGTCTTGGTGCTTTTGCTTTTATGATATATGCTATAGTATATTTACAGATTCCTGAATCTAATAAAGAAGTGTGGATACACCTAATAGGTATATGCGAAGGTATAGTTTTATCTATATTCGGTTATTTTTTCGGTGCTGCTGTTAGAAAAAACAAATAACACCTAGAAAGTAATCAACACTTTGCGTAATATATATATAAGTAATTAATAATTAAATCAAATTTAAAATGAGTAAAAAAATCGAACAAGCAGAATTGGCGGAATTAACAAAGCAGCAGAACCTTAAAAATAGAATGCTTACCGACATGGGAACATTAGAAGTGCAGAAAGCGCAAATCGTAGGTTCATTTGCACAGTTATTAGCTGACGCTGAAAAAACCAGTGCTGCGCTAGAAGAAAAGTATGGCAAAATTACTGTTAATTTAGAAGACGGTAGTTACGAAGAAATGCAAGAACAGTCTGATGAGCAAGCTGATTAGAAAAATAAGCATAGGCACTGACTATAAAAATGAAGCAATGCACTACTCTGTAGGTCAGCAGGTTTATGGAGGGCATTGTATTTCGGATATATTGCACAATCAAAAAGACGGTTCTTATAATATTTACATAACAAAAAATAACGAAGTTATACCGTGGAAGAAATTTAACTCTAACATGGCTATATCAATTGAATATAATTTAGAATACTAATGCAAAGCTTATACAGCTTCATTATAGAGCCTAAAGAAAGTAGGTATACTAATGAAGTAGATATTGGTGGTAAGAAATTAATAATTAATACTACCATGGACGATCATAAGTTTGTCAATAGAGTAGGTATTGTTAAATCGATACCTTTAATCGGTGAAACTGATATACAAGTCAATGACGAAGTTATAGTGCATCACAATATCTTTAGAAGATTTTACGATGTGCGCGGGATAGAAAAGAACAGTAGTGCTTACTTTAAAGAAGATAAGTACTTTTGTTATTACGATCAAATATTCTTATACAACAGAGGCGATAAATGGAGAGCTCCTAGGGATTTTTGCTTTATCAAGCCTATAGTAGAGAATAGTAAAAACTCAATTATAAGCACTCAAAAAGAACAAAAGCATATTGGTATACTAAAATATGGTAATAGTTCTTTAAAAGCGCTTGAAATAAACGAGGGAGACCTCTTAGGTTTCAGTCCTAGTAGTGAGTATGAGTTTTTAATAGATGATGATAGATTGTACCGAATGCGTACTAATGATATTACAATTAAATATGAATACAAAGGAGACGAAGTTGAATATAATCCAAGCTGGGCAAAAGGCTGTGGAAGAACTTATTAAAGTAGCTAAAGAAGCAATTGTAGATTCTGAAGATGATTTATCTGCGGATAGATTGAAAAATGCTGCGGCTACTAAAAAATTAGCAATATTCGATGCGTTTGAAATACTAAACAGAATTGAAGCTGAAGAAAATATATTAAACGAGAATCCTAAAGAAGAAACTAAAGAAAAGTCTTTTAAAGGTTTCGCAGAAGGCAGGTCTAAATGATTTACGAACAAGCATTAGTAAAAATACTAAAAGACTACATAAAGCCTCATACATTAAAAAAAGAAAACAGATACAAGAAGTGGGAGTATGGATATAATAAAGATCATGATATAGTTATTATATCTAAGACAGGTAAGATTGGTGAAGTATATGAAATACAAGGTTTAAAAATAGCACTACCATTAGCTGAAAATAGCTATAAAAGATCTAATGATAAGTTAGAACAAAAATGGGAACATTTAGAGCAGCCTAAAGAATTAAGTAAAATAAAATCAGTATTTGACTGGGAAGAAAGACCTAGTGAATTTAAAAACAAATGGTATGACTATATTGACGAAGAGTTTAAAAGAAGGGAAGAAGGTTTTTGGTTCAATAATAAAGGTAAGCCTACTTATATTACTGGTACTCACTACATGTACTTGCAGTGGTCCAAAATTGATGTTGGGCAGCCAGACTTTAGGGAATCAAACAGATTATTCTATATCTTCTGGGAAGCTTGTAAAGCGGATGTACGGTGTTACGGAATGTGTTATCTTAAGAACAGACGGTCAGGTTTCTCTTTCATGGCATCAGGCGAGACGGTTAATCAGGCAACAATATCCACAGATTCAAGATTTGGCATTTTATCAAAGTCAGGGCCAGACGCCAAAAAGATGTTTACTGATAAGGTCGTCCCCATTTCGGTTAATTACCCCTTCTTCTTCAAACCAATCCAGGACGGTATGGACAGGCCGAAGACAGAACTCGCGTACAGGGTACCCGCGTCAAAGTTTACCCGTAAGAAACTCGACACCAACGAACAACTTAAGGAGATCACCGGTCTCGATACAACGATCGACTGGAAGAACACCGGGGACAACTCGTACGATGGTGAGAAACTAAAACTACTAGTACACGATGAAAGTGGAAAGTGGGAAAAACCAACAAACATATTAAACAACTGGAGGGTAACTAAAACTTGTTTAAGATTAGGTTCTAAAGTAATAGGTAAGTGCATGATGGGTAGTACATCAAATGCTTTAGATAAAGGTGGTGATAATTTTAAAAAATTATATTATGATTCAGATGCCACAAAAAGAAACGCCAATGGACAAACTCGCTCAGGATTATATTCTTTGTTCATACCTATGGAATGGAACTACGAAGGATACATTGATTCTTATGGACTTCCTGTCTTCGAAACGCCTAACAAACCGACTAAAGGGCCTCAAGGTGAATTAATCGATACAGGTGTAATAGAATATTGGGAAAACGAAGTTGAAGGATTAAAGAGTGATCAAGACGGTTTAAATGAATATTATCGTCAGTTTCCAAGAACAGAGAATCATGCGTTTAGAGACGAAACAAAACAATCTTTATTTAATTTAACAAAGCTATACGAGCAAATAGATTACAATGAAGATGCACAAAGAAATGGCTTAGTAACTGTTGGCAGCTTTCAATGGAAAGACGGTGTTAAAGATAGCACTGTAGAATTTATGCCTAACAAAAGCGGTAGGTTTAAAATCAGTTGGGTTCCTAAGTTAGAAATGCAAAATAGAGTTAGATTAAAAAATGGTATAAAATATCCAGCAAATGATCACGTTGGTGCATTTGGATGTGATAGCTATGATATATCAGGAACTGTTGATGGCATAGGATCTAATGGGGCATTACATGGATTAACTAAATATTCAATGGAGGAAGCTCCTGCTAATAGTTTTTTCTTAGAATATGTTGCAAGACCTCAAACAGCTGAAATATTTTTTGAAGATGTACTAATGGCTTGCGTGTTTTACGGAATGCCTATATTAGTTGAGAACAATAAACCTCGACTTTTATATCATTTCAAAAGAAGAGGGTATCGAGGCTATTCAATGAATAGACCAGATAAAACTTATAATAAGCTTTCAATAACAGAAAAAGAAATTGGTGGAATACCAAACTCTTCAAACGACATAAAACAATCTCACGCTGCGGCTATAGAATCATACATAGAAAAATACGTGGGTAGAATAAATGACGGCTACGGAGATATGTATTTTAGCAGAACCCTAGAAGATTGGGTTAAGTTTGATATAAATAACAGAACAAAGTTTGATGCGTCGATTAGTTCAGGTTTAGCTATTATGGCTTGCAACAAAAACCTTTATGCTCCAACGCAAGAAAGAAAAGTTAAAAGTATAAATCTTGGGATAAAAAGGTATGATAATAAAGGGCACAGATCTCAAATAATATAAATAAATGATTAATAAAGCTATAAAAAGTTCTTTTCCAAGCCAAGCGGTTAGCGATATAGAGAAAATGAGTGCTGAATACGGAGCACAAGTTGGTAGAGCTATAGAGCACGAGTGGTTTAATTCTAAAGACGGATACAACGGTAGGAGTGGGTCAGGTAGATATTCTACGTCTAGACAGTCTTTTCACTCTTTAAGATTATACGCTAGAGGAGAACAGTCTGTTAGAAAATATAAAGATGAATTATCTATCAATGGAGATTTATCTTACATGAACCTAGATTGGAAACCTGTGCCAATTATACCAAAGTTTGTTGATATTGTTGTTAACGGTATGGCAGATAGGTCATACGAAATAAAAGCTTATTCACAAGACCCTGCTTCAATACAAGAAAGAACAGATTATGTAACTAAGATAGCTGAGGATATGGCAGCTAAACCGTTTAACGACGCAGTTGCCGGACAATTAGGTATTGATATATACCAAACAGATCAAACCAAGTTACCCGAAACATCGGAAGAACTTGAAATACACATGCAGCTTGAATACAAGCAAGCAATTGAAGTTGCTGAAGAAGAAGCAATAAACAGTGTGTTTGATAAAAACAAATACGAATTAGTATCTAGACGTGTAAAAAGAGATTTAACCGTTATAGGTATTGGTGCTGCTAAAAGTTCATTTAACAAAGCAGAAGGTATTAAAGTAGAGTATGTGGATCCAGTTGATCTTGTATACTCAAATACAGACTCGCCTTACTTTGATGATATATATTATGTAGGTGAAGTAAAAGAAATATACACCAATGAGCTTAAGAAAGAATTTCCTGAGTTAACAGATGAGCAGTTGGAATCTTACCAAGGATACAATACATCTTATACAAACAGCGGGTATAACTCTAAATCAAATGAAAGCAATAGCATATCTGTTCTATATTTTGAATATAAGACCTATGCTACTCAAGTACATAAAATAAAGAAAACGTCTACCGGAGGTAGTAAAGCTATTGAAAAAAATGACACCTTTAATCCACCGGCTAATGATGACTTTGAAAAAGTTGATAGAGCTATAGAAGTAATATATGAAGGCGTTAAAGTTATAGGTAGTAGTGACATACTTAAGTGGGAACTTAAGAAAAATATGATAAGACCTAAAGCAGATACTACAAAAGCTCAAATGAGTTATGCTATCTGTGCACCTAGAATGTATGAAGGCAGAATAGAATCTTTAGTTAGTCGTATGACTAATTTTGCGGATATGATTCAACTGACACACTTAAAGTTACAACAAGTATTATCTAGAGTGGTACCTGACGGTGTTTATTTAGACGCTGATGCTTTAGCTGAAATAGATTTAGGTAACGGAACAAATTATAATCCTCAGGAAGCATTAAACATGTATTTCCAAACTGGTAGTGTTATTGGTAGATCAATGACGCAAGACGGTGATATGAACAGAGGAAGACTACCTATTACTGAATTAAATTCAAACGGTGGTAACAATAAAATAAACGCACTTATAAGTACATACAATTATTACTTACAAATGATGCGTGATGTAACTGGTTTAAACGAAGCTAGAGATGGCGGAATACCAGATAAGAATGCTTTAGTAGGTCTACAAAAAATGGCCGCGGCAAATTCTAACACAGCAACAAGGCACCTATTGCAATCAAGCTTGTATATAACCCTAACAATGGCAGAGTGTATTGCAATGCGTGTTTCTGATGTTATAGAATATTCACCGACTAAAGAGTCTTTTATAAAAACATTAGGTAAGTTCAATGTATCTACGCTAGAAGAAATGGCTAATCTGCATTTACATGATTTTGGTATATTCTTAGAATTAACACCAGATGAAGAAGAAAAAGCAAAGCTTGAAAACAATATACAAGTAGCCTTACAATCTGGTCAGATATATTTAGAGGACGCTATAGAAGTTAGAGAAGTGCGTAATATAAAATTAGCTAATCAGCTTCTTAAAATACGTAGAAAAAAGAAACAGCAATTAGATCAAGAGCAACAACAAAGAAACATTCAAGCTCAAACGCAATCTAATACACAATCAGCTCAAGCAGCAGCTCAGGCTGATATGCAAAAGCAACAAGCGCTAACAGAATCTAAAGCCCAGTTAGAGCAAATAAAAAATCAATTAGAAATAGCTAAGATGGAAAGAGAAGCAGCTATAAAGAAAGAATTGATGGAACACGAGTTTAATTTAAACATGCAACTACAAGAAATGCAGTTAAAGCAGGTAAATGACAAGGACAAGTTTAAAGAAGACCGTAAAGACGAAAGAACTAAAATACAAGCCTCACAGCAAAGTGAGCTCATAGATCAAAGAAAAAATAATGCGCCGCCCAAAAGTTTTGAATCCGCAGGAATGGATAACTTAGGTGGATTTGGTCTTGAGCAATTTGAACCAAGGTGATAAATTTTTAACTATTTAATTATATTATATTATGTCAGAACAAAACCAACCAATCGAAGAGGTTGTTGAAGACAACGTTGCTGAAACTAATGAAGCAGCGCAAACTGAAACACCTAAAGATGAAATCTCTTATAGAGAGATAAAAGAAGACGGGACTATTAAACTAGACCTAGGAAAATTAAAAGAATTTCAAACTAAAAACACAAATCAAGATGTACGGGAAAATGAAATCGTCAGCGAGAGCAACAACAAAGAAGAAAGTAGTAGCAAAAAAGAAAAAAAAGAAAGCAGCGGCGAAGAAGAAAGCATACTAGAAGAAGTATCTGATATTGAAGATACTCCAGTTGCAGTTCAAACGAATGAACCTGTTATTGAAGAAAAAGTAGAAGCTACACCTCAAAGAGCTTTACCAGAAAATATTGAAAACCTGGTTAAGTTTATGGAGGACACTGGCGGAAGTATAGAAGAATACGTTAGATTAAACGCTGACTATTCAAGCGTAGATGATACTGCGTTATTAAAAGAATATTACAAGTCAACGAAAAGTCATTTAGATAATGACGAAATAAGTTTTTTAATTGAAGATAACTTCTCATACGACGAGGATATTGACGATGAAAGAGATATTAGAAAAAAGAAGTTGACACTAAAAGAAGAAGTTGCAAAAGCTAAGAAATTTCTTAATGGTATGAAAGATGAGTATTACAAGGAAGTCAAGTTGGGTTCTAAGTTATCATCCGAACAGCAAGAAGCTATTAACTTTTACAATAAGTACAACCAAGAACAAGCTACCACTAGTGAGGTTCAAAAAAAACAGTACAAGCAATTTGAGCAAAGTACCAATAATGTTTTTAACGAAAATTTCAAAGGTTTTGATTTTAAAGTAGGAGACAAAAAATATAGGTATAATGTAAAGAATGCAGGTGATGTTAAGAATTACCAAAGCGACATATCTAATTTTGTGAGGGAGTTCCTCGACGAAAATGATATGATGAAAGACGCTAAAGGTTATCACAAAGCTTTATATGCAGGTAAAAATATTGATAAAATTGTATCACATTTTTATGAGCAAGGTAAAGCTGACGCTATAAAACAAACCGCTATTAATTCTAAAAATATTGATATGGGTGCTAGAACTAATAAACCAGTTGTAGAAGCCGGCGGAATGAAATTTAAAGTGTTAGGTGGAGAGAATAGTTCAAAGTTGAAATTTAAAATAAAAAAATAAACAACTTAAAAAAACAAACAAATGGGATTTAACACATCTACAGGATTAGGTGGATCATTTTCACTAACTCCTATGCCAAGTCCAACAGTAAGTGATAACAACTACTTAGACTTAGCAAACACTGCCAACCAAGGGTGGGCGCAACAATATTTACCTGAATTATACGCTGAAGAAGTTGAAAGATACGGAAACCGTACAATTGGTGGATTTTTACAAATGGTAGGCGCTGAAATGCCTATGGAATCTGATCAAGTAGTTTGGTCTGAACAAAATAGATTACATATTGCATATAAAAGTTCTGGAGCTGCTGGATCTGCTACTAGTATTGAAGTAGAAGCAAAAGCTAACAGTACTATATCTTTAGGGTCTTCTAATACTAACTCTTTAAGAGTAGGTAACACTGTTTTAGTAACAGACGCTGCTACAGGTCTTAAAACTGTTCAGTGTTATGTTTCAACTTCTACTGGAGTTGCTAGTGACGCTGGTACTGTTGATGCTACTTTATTACCTTATAAATTTGCTAGTTTATCTACTGCAGGTTTTGTTGATAATGAGCAATTAAACATATTTGTATATGGTTCTGAATTTGCTAAAGGTTCTGCTTCTATGGCAGGAGAGCTTAAGCCACAATTCCAAAAGTATGACAACAGACCAATTATCATTAAAGATCACTTTAAGATTTCTGGATCTGATACTGCTCAAATTGGATGGGTTGAAACAACTGATGAATCTGGACAAACTGGATATTCTTGGTATTTAAAAGCTGCTGGAGAAACTAGATTACGTTTTGAGGACTACTTAGAAACTTCTATGGTAGAATCCGTAAAAGGTATTCCTGGAACTTCTGTTGCTGATACTGCTATTGCAGACTCAGGAGATAGTTTTGGTACTGAAGGTTTATTTGCTGCTATTGAAACAAGAGGTAATGTATTTGAAGACTTAGCTTCTTTAGGAGACTTTGATCTTTTACTTAAAAATCTTGATAAGCAAGGTGCTATTGAAGAGAACATGTTATATACTAACCGTTCTTTAGCTCTTACTTTAGATGATATGGTTGCTGGATTAAACTCTAACTATCAAGGTGGTGCTTCTTTTGGTGTATTCCAAAACGATGCTGACATGGCATTAAACTTAGGTTTCTCTGCTTTCCGTAGAGGATCTTACGATTTCTACAAGTCAGACTGGAAATACTTAAACGATGCTGCTGCAAGAGGTGGTTTTGGAGATGTTTCAGGATGTTTAATTCCTGCTGGAACTTCTACCGTATATGACCAATCATTAGGTAAAAACATGAATCGTCCTTTCTTACACGTAAGATATAGAGCTTCACAAACTGATGACAGAAGATTAAAGTCTTGGGTTACTGGTTCTGTTGGATCTGCTTCTTACACTGGAGATGACGTAATGGAAGTACATTATTTATCTGAAAGATGTTTAGTAGTTCAAGGAGCTAATAACTTTGTGATGCTAAAAGAATCATAATATTAACCTTTAAAAACTAAATAAAAATGGAAAAATTTTTAATATTTATTGATGCAGCTGATGATGCTGCAATGTACCCGGTATCAAGAATTCAGTCTGTGACTGTTGCTGCTGATGCTACTATATTAATCAAATTTGCACCAGGTAGCCTCGGAGAAGGGCAAGCTGCTAGTGTTGACGTTGTTACTTTAACTTGTACAGCCAACAAAGAACTTAAAGTTTTCAAATCTATTGCTGATGCAATTGGGGGTAAAAGCTTTAAATCTAGTGGGTTTATAGTTGTAGCTGATGATGTAAACAGTTCATATGTTGATTCTGATATTACTGCTTGTGCTATAGCACTTGATGCATAATAACTAATGTAATATTACCCTCGTTATAATTACGGGGGTAATTATTACTCTTATACGACAATAGCCTGTTATTATATATATAAACTAGCTATCGTCACATTTTACAAACTATTAAATTATATTATATTATGGCAGCAAAAAAAGCGCCAGCAAAGAAAGTTGAGGTTGCTCCTCAGCAAAATGTAGTGGCTAAAGCCGCTCCAATAGTACAACAACCAGTTAAACCAAGCTGGGAAATAAAAGATAGGCAGTATTATCTAACTGCAATGAGCCCTTTAAGTTATGTATTAACTTCAAAATCTACACCTAGAAAACCATTATTATGGTTTGATGAAAGCGCAGGCTATAATAGGGAAATAAGATATGCTAGCAACCAAAGGTCTTGTTTTATAGATGAACAAGATGGTAATGTGATACTTGATCATATTATTTTTGAAGAAGGAGTACTTAATGTACCTAAAACAAATCAACCTTTGCAAAAACTTTTAAGTTTATATCATCCTAAAAAAGATTATATTTACACAGAAAGAGATGAAGTTGCTGAAGCAAAAGAAGATTTAGTGGATATTGAAACTGAAATGAAAGCTTTAAATACCGCAATGTCAATTGAAATAGATCAAGCTGAAGCTATACTTAGAGTAGAACTTGGCTCATCTGTTGATACAATGAGTTCTGCAGAGCTTAAAAGAGATTTATATATGTTTGCTAGATACAATCCAGTTTTGTTCTTAGAATTAGTAAATGACGATAATGTAATGCTTAGAAACCTAGCAATAAAAGCTAGCGAAATGGGTATTATAGCTTTATCTCAGGACCAAAGAACTTTTACCTGGGGTACAAACAATAAAAAATTGATGACAGTACCCTTCGATGAAAACCCGTATTCTGCATTTGCAGCTTACTTGAAAACAGACGAAGGAGTAGAAATCTTCAAATCAATAGAAAAAAAGTTAAAATAGTGTGATTATTATAAGTAGTGCATCTGCTTAATAGTGGCTGCACTACTATAATAAAAATAAAAATATGGCGATTGACGTAAACAAAGTATATACTACAGTTTTATCTATAATAAATAAAAAGGGTAGTGGTTATTTAACACCAGATAATTTTAATAAAATAGCTAAGGTAGTACAATTAGAATTACTAGACAGAGCCTTCTATGAATATAATAGAGCTGTAACAAGCCAATCGAGAGGAAGAGGGGTTGAAGGTTACGGTGATATTCCTAGAAAAATACAAGACAAGATAGATCCATTTTGCGCAACAGATACTATAAGTTTATCTTCAGGTGTTGGGTCTTTACCAACAGCGTCTTCTGGCACATATAATGTAACAGGAGTATATAATATTATAAATGTTTCATCTACAGATAATTTAACTCAAATAGAAAGAATAGATAAATCTAAACTAAGCTTTTTATTAGCCTCACCATTAACAGCGCCATCTACTACATTTCCTATGTATTATGTTAGCTCTGATTCTATATACGTATACCCAACTACTTTAACATCGGTTTCAATGTACTACATTGGTACACCAGCTGATCCTAAATGGAATTCAACGGTTGATACCGCTAGTTTTGGTACACCTATATACACTTATACAACTTCGGGTTCTACAAATTTCACACTACACCCTTCGGATGAAGTAGATTTAATATTAGGTATTCTACAATACTTTGGTATAACAATTAAAGATCCTTTAGTTATACAGTCTGCAATGCAAGAACAACAATCAATAACACAACAAGAGCAATAATATGGGATTATTAGACGGACAAACAAGTCAAGATTACTACGAAGCTTCGGTATTCGGAGGTTATCAATATACATCTATAAAGGAAATTGTAGATAATTTTATGATTGCTTATGTAGGTGACGGTAAACTTATTGATAGAGTTGCAAAATCCGATGTAATATTTCATGCAAAAAGAGGATTGCAAGAGTTCAGCTACGATGTTTTAAAAACAGTTAAACTTCAAGAGGTAGAATTAGGAGCGTCACTTTCTATACCTATGCCGCAAGACTATGTTAACTATGTTAAAATATGTTATATAGACAACTCTGGTGTTCGTAGGATCATTTACCCTACTAGACTAACTACAAACCCCACAGAAGCGCCCATACAGGACGATAAGCATGCTTATGTATATGATTCAGATGGCGATATTGTAGAAGGTAGCTCAATTACAGAAGAAAAGTGGAAAAACTTTGATACTAAAAATGTAACAGGGGATTTATCTTCAGAAGACAGTGTGTATTTAACAACTAATGATTACCTAAGAAGCGATTACGGTAGAAGATACGGATCAACACCGGAAACTACTCAGGTAAACGGATTTTTTACGATTAACGAAAGAACAGGCAGCTTTGCTTTTAGTAGTGATTTAGCAGGTAAAATAATAGTTGTAGAATACATATCCGACGGGCTAGGTACTGATGCTGAAATGAAAATTAATAAACTTGCAGAAGAAGCATTGTACAAGCATATAGCTTATAATGTTTTAGCTGCAAAAAGAAATATATCCGAGTACATAGTACAAAGATATAAGAAAGAAAAAAGAGCATCTCTTAGAAACGCTAAATTAAGATTATCAAATATGAAGTTATCTGAGATGACTCAGGTAATGAGAAATAAATCAAAACAAATAAAACACTAGCACATGGCTGAAGATAAAAAGACATTTCTTCAGGGTAAAATGAATGGCGATATTGATGCTAGACTTTTACCTAAAGGAGAATATAGAAGTGCGCAAAATATTCAAATCTCTACTTCAGAAGACCAAGATGTTGGTACTGTGCAAAACATATTAGGTAATTCATTGATTGAGCATAGCTACGGGAATGACTTGTCATATTCTAATACTGAAACTATAGGTTGTTTTTTTGATGAAAAAAATAATAAAATATTTTATTTTGTAACCAATTATACTTGTCCAAACCCTTTAAGTGAAGGCTTAGTTGGAGACATAGACGGTCCTAAGACAGCGTTACAACAACAAGCCGAAGGTATAACTTCTGAAAATCCAGAAGATTTATTTTGCGGTATATTTGTTTATGACAAAAGCTTAAACTCTTGTAAGCTAATTGTTTCTGGATTGTTTTTAAACTTCAGTAAAACTAATGAAATAAATGGTGTAAATATTTTAGAAAAATTGTTATTCTGGACAGATGGATTAAATCAGCCTAGAAAAATAAACATAGTTGAGGCAGAAAAAAACTCAGCATACTACAACACTGAAGAAAAAATAAGCGTTGCAAAGTTTGCTCCATTTATGCCGCCTCTTCTTTTAGACTACGATACTACAACTTTAAACTCTAACTCACCTACAGTATCTGAACCAACACAATCACTGCAATCTAGCTCTTCTAATTCTTTTCCAGATAATCAAATAAAAGAAAAATTCGTAAGATTTTCTTATAGATTTAAGTTTAAAGATGGCGAGTATTCTACGATAGCCCCATTTACTCAAATATGTTTTATACCTAAAACTACCAGTTATAATATAACTCAAACTCAAGAAATATTAAAAAGAGGTAAAGCTTCTTTCCAAGATGATAACGGCAACCCTGAAGGAATGGTTAACGATGTAAATGCTGTTAACTTAAATATAATATTACCCTCTAAAAATATAACTACAGATTTTGAAATAAATGGTATAGAAATAATATACAAAGAATCTGACAATAATTTATTGCGAGCTGTCGAACTTGTTGATATTAAAGATATTGATAGTTCTAACGGAGTTTTTCAATACCAATATAAGTCAACATTACCATACAAAACATTACCTCAAGATCAAACAACAAGAGTTTATGACAATATACCTCTATCTGCGATAGCTCAAGAAGCTGTAGGTAATAGAATAATATACGGAAACTTTGTTCAAGATAGAGCTTTACCTAATCAAAATAACGGAGCAGCAGGTTTAGACTTCCAAGTAGGTGTTGATGCAAAATACGATATAATAAACCCATTAGGCAATTCTGATTTTAATAATTACTATCTTCATAAAGAATACCCTTTTCACTCTATAAAAGAAAAAAGAACATACGAAGTAGGTGTTGTATTATCTGATAAGTTTGGTAGACAATCTCCTGTTTTAACATCAATAAAAGGATTAAGTTCTGTAAAGGTGGATAATAAAGATAGTAATTTTCATTCTAGCTCTTGGGACAACGTTGGAACAATTTCAAGTACATCTCCAGGTAATGAAAACTATTGTGGAGATGCCTTAAATATTACATTTAACAAAGTTATTCCAAATGCTTACGGTGATTATACTATAGTTAATGATGTAGCTTTCAATGCAGACGGCTCAGTATCTTATAATGTAAGCGTTGAAACTATTTTAATACAAGACGATAATTTAGGCTTAGTTGGAAAACTTACAGTATTAGGTAATAATATACAAGGGCGATTACAAGCAGGGGATTATTTAAAGGGGGCTAGTAAAGATTTTGTAAAAGTATTAAGTGTTGAATTTGGATCAAATACTGTTGTACTAGCAGATGGATTAATTTCTGAGTCATATAAATCTACAACTACAAACCCAGACGGCATTACAGAAGTATTAAAGCCATTTGAAAATTATAGGTTTTTTAAATATAATATTAATACTTATGGTTGGTATTCTTATAGGGTTGTTGTAAAACAAGTTGAGCAAGAATATCATAATGTTTATGCTTCTAATATTATTAATTACGACAATGATCAAGATGATATTAAAACATACTTACCTATATCTGGAGATAGTATAAACAAAGTAACAAGAGATAAAGAATTTACTAATACTCAAGAAATTGGAGTAAGTACTAGTAAATCTCGATTATATCCTAAAATAACACCATCTGAAAGCGATGGAGCTTCTTCAATTCAAAATTATCAAGATGATATAGATGTTATAAGCATAGGTACAGCTAAAGAACAGGGTTTGTTAAATGAAGATGGCTTTGCTTTTTCTTTTACACCTAGCCTAGATAAAAACCCATTATTAGCTGAGTTACCATATGGCAACTCATCTTTAGAAATTGGATCAGAAACCACTTCAGGTTTAGCAGGTGTTGAAAAAACATTAGTAACAAATGGTAGCACATCTTTTACAGCTGGTCAAAAAGTATTAAACGTACCAACAGCTACATCTGATCGGGCTGCTACTCTTGCTCTTTTCCCGCTAGGATCATATTTAAAAGGAAAAAGTAAAGATTTAGTTAAAATAATAAAACATACAAGCGCCGAGCCGTGCCTTATTGAATGTGATAACTCTATAAGCGACAATTACTTAGGGTTAAGCAGCGGTCAAAAATTTAAAATATACAACTATAAATACGGTGTTCAAGAAAGACTAAGTGTTTTAGAAACAATGCCTTTTGAATCTGCTTTAGATATATATTATGAAACTTCCACGGCGGGGTATGTACATGAGTTAAATGAAGGTATAGAAGCAGATATAACACCTGGTGATTTTACTACTTTAAATATAAACATTGCAAATGAAAACGTTTCTGAAGATGTTGTTTATTGGAATGAGACTACTGGAAATGCCACTAATAATTTTTCTGCTACTTTAAATATTACAAATAACAACGGAAATGTTATTCTAGTAGGAGATCAACCTGGTAATATACAGGATCCTCAATTAGTATTACCTAGTAAAAATTATAAAATTATAAGCTGTATTGGATCTAAATGGGCTGGTGATAACCAAGATTTAACTGAAAGCTTTGAAATTGTATATGACTCTACTATTGGCTTTTTTAAAATTAGACCTAAAGTTAATTTATTTTTTAATAGATTTGAAGCTCCTAGCTTTTTTAGCTTTATAATAGAACTTAGTGTTGTAAAAGAAGATGGATCAATACAGACTGTTTCTTCTCCTTTTGAGCTTACATTGGACAATGAGGAACCTATTATTACATCTGATTTATCACCCGATGTAGTTCATATATTTGAACCAGACTTAAGCACAACTAATAACGTAAATCAAGTTATTTATACTATTGGGGCTGAAAATGGGGGTGCAACAAATAAAGAGTCTGGCTTAAGGTATTATTCAATAGCGTTTAATGATGTTATACCAAATATAATTGGTAGAGAAGGTTTTATTCCTACATCATCTAATCCTGAAATACAAGCTGTTATTGATACTGAAGGTAATATTGTTCCTGAGCTTTTTATAAACGAAACAACGGGTGAAATTTCAATAAATAGTAATTTTCAAGGCTATTTAAATAAAGATATTAGTGTAACTATTTACGACAATAAAGGATTTGATCACGATAATTTTGGAGATGGTGTTAATTTAGAGGATGTAGAACCTAGAGAATTTATTACAGAAACTATTACAATAAAAGTTTCATCTAGCTTTATAGTAATACTACCTCAAACAGATTATTTTGGAACTGACAACAACGGAGTCGGCTCAAATACAGGATTTTTTAGTCATTTTAGAGAAGGATCAATTGACGAAGGTGTCTTTAATATAACAACTCCAAGTACA
>Ga0209307_1000997_pt1 | contig 18047 bp, 26 predicted proteins | sample COGITO_mtgs_1105_FD_185519 | JGI IMG/M metagenome (GOLD analysis project Ga0209307, IMG submission 185519) | Pelagic marine microbial communities from North Sea - COGITO_mtgs_110530 (SPAdes) (version 2) | ecosystem: Environmental > Aquatic > Marine > Epipelagic ... | reverse complement strand
AGCTCTTGCAGATAGCGAGGCGGTTATTCCTCTTTTGTCCGGTGACGAAGAACATCTTTCAGGATTTTTTTTGACTCGTGTATTGAGCGATATAGAACTGACTCTCCAATCCCAGTCCGTCGAGATAGGTCAGCCATGTTCCACCCTTGCAGATATAGTCCGAAGACTGTTCTATCGAACCAACTGAGGCGGTCGAGGATAAGCTGCATTTGTTCTCGTTGGATGGCTTTCGTCCAATCGCTTTCTGTTTCTTTTTCTTCGGGGATAGCATCTATAATCTGATATATCGTTTTGAATTGTCCTCGTGTGGCTTCGTTGTACATAGCTTTAATGAAATACCCTAGTGGGTTTTCGTCTTCATCGCTTGGGAAGCGTTTGTCTATACATCGAAGATACGTGTGATGTACAAGGTCGCGCGGTTCAGCCGTCCATTTACGAGCGGTGAATAAGAGTTTTGAGTAGTTCCGTGTGAGGAACTCATCCCATGCCCCGCGACTCTTTAATTTCATCGACTTTTTCCTTGTAGTATTGATACATCTCTTCTAACTCATGGACGGAGAACTTCCGCATCTGGTTGCTTGCTATCAGGATAGCTTCCGCTGTTCCTTTTCCGTGAAACTCGTCGAGCTTCTTCGAGAATACGTATTGCTGCCCTCCGTTCATGTTACATTGCTTGCATTGGAATTGACAATTGGTCTCCATCCAACGGGTTGAAAGCTTTCCCCGTGTGATAAAGTGACCGCAGTCAACCTCTTTCCAATGACGCAGACGATCACACGTAAAGCAGTTCCCCCATCCTTCGTCATTGCATCCGCGTAAACGGATGAACTGAGAGAATACCGTGTCAAGTTTCTTCTTTGCTTTGCTGAGGCTCATAAAACTTCGGTTTTTCTAAAGATGAGGATGTTTTGATGAATTTTCACAAGCTTTCTACTCTTCATGTTTCCGTTAGCCCTCATCGACGCGCTCGCAATTGGATTCAATAAGATAGCTTCATTGTAGAATTTCATCCCGCACCTTTCAAACGCCTTGATTGTATCGGGAACGAATCCAATGTAATTCCCTTTTTTATCCCTTACCTCTCCAACCACAAAACAAGCAAAGCCGCCGTCGGTCAAGAGATTACAAGATTTTTCAATGATAGATTCATAGAGTTCAAGAAATTCTTTATACGGCTTGTTTGAGATGTCTCCTTCAAGATCGCTATACACTTCAAGGTCAGCGTAGGGAGGACAACTAAAAACCAAATCAAATTCTTTTTTAAATCCTTCTAGAACCTCGTTTGAATCGCCAACATACCAATTTGGTTGATTGTTGGCCTCCAAGATTTCAATTCCTTGTTCTCTATTGCTTAATATTTGTTCTTCTCTTATATCGATTCCGGTGTACTTGTATCCTAGTTTATTTGCTACAATACCACGAACCGACCCACCCGCAAAGGGGTCGAGAATGCGCCCTCCCTTTGGGCAAAACCAATGATAAAGAACTTCACACAAGGCCGGATCAAAAATGGACGTATAGTTGTCTTTATTGTCGTATCCTTCCTTTTTTGATATGTCCCGGTACAAATCCGTTCCGCTATTTATGGATTTTGCAACGCGGCCAATTTCGCTTTTTATACCAAGTTTTTTCCATGTCTTTTTCCGTCTCTGCCAATTACCCGTCTTCGTGTCTAAAACGCTAAACGGCGGCTCAATGAATTGCTCTCGCAAAATTGGGTCGGTTACTATTACTTCACCAAAGAGATTGACTTGTTCACTCATCATTGGTCGCGTTTAATCCGGGGATATGTAGTGGGTCGCGCTTCCTTCGGAGGTCTGCCATCGATTGCGGTTCAAATGCCACACGGTCTGAATCGCTGCCGCGTGTGACATGGCTGTTGATTCTCTCCAGTATGGGGGCGCGTTCTTCTTCATGCTTGATAATACACTCTCGGAACTCCTGAATCTTGAGACGCTCGTAATACTTGCCATAATAGCCCGTTTTCATACGGTCGCAAATGAGTCGGAATTCTTCGAGCTTCAATGTAGGGAAAATATCGAAGATAGTCTCTGCACAAAGCGCGTAATCTGTAAGCGTTTGGAGAGTCTTCTTTGCTTCTACGAAATCACAAACGCTTTTGACCATAGATATCACCGCGCCGCGTGTTGCTTCGGGTTGGATTCTGAGTGCCGTGCGGATATTTGTTCCTTCTGTCCACGCTTGCTCATTAGTGGTTTTGAATAGACCCGGTGCGGATATACTCCTCAAGCTTATCTCGGTCGCTTTGGCTCGTGAGTATTCCTTTCTTTGGAGCTCCTCGCTCTGCGAATAATCCTTGGTATCCTTGTGCGATACTGTAGGTGATGATGTCGATGGCTGTTCGTTGGTCATTGTCTGATAGTTTTTGTAGTCTGTGTAGTTGTGCTTGTTCTCCGCGCAAAGTATACGGTTTCTTTTTTTGCTCTTTGCGTTCTTGTTTCCACATGATCCAAGAATCTTTGAACTCTTGAGAATCAAAAGGAAGTAAAACCCCCTCTATACTATTATCTATATTCTGTTCTATAGTATAGTCTATACTCTTCGCAACTGTGGTTGCTTTTAGTTGCGCCTCTGGTTGCAAGTCTTGCAACTGTGGTTGCTTCTTTTGCAACTGTGGTTGCTTCTTGGTTTTCCTAGTTGCAACTGTAGTTGCTTCTTTCACCTTGAGGTTGATTGTCATCTTCCTTTGGTGTCCGTATCCCTGACACTCCAAATACTCGCTCTCGCAAAGTGTTTGCCGCATCTTCCTCACGTACTGAGGTGATACTCTCAACGCTTCAGAGAGGAAGTCATCACCTGCCCAACACGAGCCGTCCTTTTGGGATAGCGCATGGACTTTGGAGAGGAATATCCGTTGCATGGGGTTGAGGTCTTCGAGTTCCCAAATCTCTTCTGGGATCCAAATTCCGTTGAATTTCTGTTTCATGGTGCGAAAGATAAAAAAAGGGAGGGAATGACCCCCTCCCCATTTCCTTAGTTGTTCAATTCGCTATCGCGTTCCATGACTTCAGCGACAATCTCCGCGAAAGTTGCATCACATTGCTTTGAAATTTCTGGAAGATACTTCATCATGTTACGCGGTCGGGCTTCACACCAACTCCGAACGGTTGCCTCGTTCAATCGCAGCTCCTCTCCTACGTTCTTCATCGAGCCGTAGTTCCGTAAAAGGAAGATTTTCAGGTTATTCATAGCGTTCGTACTTGATAGCACCCCAAAGAAAGGAGCGTGATATCTTCACACGCTTGATTTGAGGGGTATTAACGGCCTTCTTTCTCTTTGAGAGGGTAGTTGTATTGGTCGCGTCGCTACCAATCGATTTAAGGGCCGCTTCTCGCCTTGCAGAATAAACCGTATTTATATTCAATCCGAGTTTTTCAGCAATAACCTTTGGCTTTTCATTTGGATTTTCTTTCAGATATTCCTGAACATCCTCTCTCCTCGTTCTGTAACCCTGGCTTGCCGTCTGCTCGGTCAACAAGTACTGACTCCCGTTCCAAGTGTATTCGGGTTTTAGGTTTTTATGCCATCTCGTTTCCATTGCCGCAAGTGTATGGTTCCCGATTGGCATCATAAGCTTCCAGTCAATGCGCCCCGTTTGTTTCTCGCAGGTTAGATTTAACATCTCAACAAGCAACTTCTCTTCGTTTAAAGTCCATCTGTATCTGTTCATAGCTTCGAGACTAATGCATCACGCAAGTTGATGAGGTGTTCAGCGGCTTCGATAATCTTCTCGGGATCGCTCTCTTGCTGAATAGCCAAACCGATAGCCCAACTCGCACCGATGCGCTTGGTGGTTTCGGCGTTGTCTTTGAATCCACCCCCTTGTGAGAAGCCGCCCGCCTTCTTAATCTTGAGCTTAGTTCCCCAATTGTTCACGGTCTTATTGTATTCGACCTCATCGCCTACCGCGTACGGAGGTGCTTCGGGCGAAGTACTCGCTGCGGTTCCTTCTGTTCCGTCTTCCATGCAGACCGTGTAGTCGTACATCGTTCCGGACTGTCCAGGCCATGTGTTGTCGGTTTTGTCAATCGACTTGATTTTACTAGTTTCCATAGTGTTAGGTTTTTATGGAGTTAAATGCCGCTCTCCTTGTAAGATTGGCTAAATTCTGTCTGGTTAAAATTGGGGAGGTCTATCGGTCGCAGTTGGTGAGATCGCAACCGTAAAAATATCTCATCCCATCGCTCTTCCGTTGGTGTTGTTTCTCGTATCTCATCCTCTAGACCGTCATCGTCATCACGTAGGCTTGATGTACTGAGAAGCTGAAGAGCGTACTCGCGCACTCCCTCGATATCTTCTTCTTCGAAGTCTGCCCACTCCATGCACATTGAACACATCTCTAGGTCTTCGTACTTATCTGCTCCACAGCAGACGGATAGTAGGTTGCTCATTTTTTTCGTTTTCTTTTCTTTACGGGTTCTTTGAACTTATCTCCCTCCCATACCAAGCCCTTTTTGTTTTGATTGGTGAACAGTAAGTCGCTCTCCATTTCGTGACAAGTACCCCTCCCATATGCCCAAAGAATGCTCTCTCCGTGTTTGTTTTTTACAAAGTCCCATCTAACCTGGAAAACTAAAGAGGAGACCTTGTCCTTGTCCATCTTCTCCTTGAAGCTTTCCTGACGGGTTAACCAAAACAGAAAGTCTTGAATGGCTCCGTCGTAGTCGTCTTCGCTGACGCTTATCGGCTCTTTCATTTCGTTCTAGCTCTTACAATTTGACGCTTGAAGTCTTCCCATGCATCTTCAAAGTCTCTGTGATCCCGAAGGTTATTTGCGAAGTCATTGTAATTCGAAGCGGCGTTCTCGGTTACCGAGGATTGTACGCAGATGTAGCTATTTCGTTTCATTGCTCTGATTGTTGTTTGTGAAGTTCCGTGATTCTTTTCTCGATGGCATCAAATGCCGTTTGCAAGTCAAAGAGGTATCTGTTCAATTCGTCATCTTCGTATTGCAGCATAGCGTAACAATAGAAGTCGACCGTTGTTGATTTGAGCTGTTTCATTTCCGTAACTCTTCTATGATGATGTGTTCAATCATATCGAAGTCAACCGGGAAGAGTGTGTCGTCTATTCCGTACAACTCGACTTTGTGTTCTTGCTTGCCGTTATGTTGGCAAAGCTTACAAGATTGAATGCTGATAAAACCATTCGAAGGAGCTTCGTTGTATGACCCTTCAACTCCTGCGTCGACTTCGTACGCGATTTCAAGCCATGTCCTTTCGTTTAAATCAATTGCGTGGTGTTCCATATCTGTTTGTTTCGTTGGGTTAAAGAAGCCCCGACCGAAGCCGGGGCGCTGGGTTTATTTTGCCGAAGAACTCCAGTTCTTGCGCTTTATTTCTTCTCTCATGACCTCTACTCTTTCAACTCGCGCCCTAATCACATTCATTTCGTTTATAAAGTCCTGGTAATTTTTTTCACTTTGAACTTTTTCCATTTCTGTCATTCGAAGAAATTCGCTCCATTCGAGTTGAATATCTTCAAACTTTAATTGCAATTCATCAAGTTTATTATCGAGCTGCTGTGTTGTTGCGTTTGTCATGATTCTGTTTTTTTGTTCGTTTTGTTGTCACGAAGATACACCTTATTTTCCATTAACCAAACTATTTTACAGAAAACATAGAAAAAAGAAGGGAGACCCTTTCAGATCCCCCTCCCAAACAAAAACAGATAAGCCCAACGAAAAGGCTGAAACGAATATACTCTAGGATTTAGCAGAACCAAAATAATAATTCACCACTTGACCCACGAGAGTCCCTTCAGCGAATCCGAGGATATGAAAGAAGACCTCCTTGTCTTGGATGCCCGTCATCGCCCAAATGACCATGACGACCCCGATAGTCATTGCAGCGATACCGACGATGGCTTGCATCCAGTCGCGTTTGCCCGTGACCTTTGTCACATCCACTTCTCTTTGTCGTGCGCTTGCTCGGTCTTGGTTCTCTAATTCAATGAGTAACATCCGGGCTTGCTTCTTTTCCTCCTCGCTCTCTGTTGAGGCATCTATTAACGCTCCTATCGCTTGGAGTGCGCCGCCGTCGGGAATGACCTCCCCTATCGCTTCAAATACTTGTGGGGCTTTGTTCCTGAACCATGCTCCGAGCTTGGTGTCTTTGAGTGCTTTCCTTTCCATATTATAAATCCATTAAAATATTTATGGCCGTGTGGCCTCCAATTACTATTCCGCATCCTATCGCCTGCCGTTTGAAGTGCTTTGCATATGCGCTTGAGTAGCTCAGTCGGTCTAATCCTGCCCCGCATTGCATGGCGAAAATCTTCGAGTTGTTTCCAACCATCCATTCAACGTAGGCTTGTGTATGAATGTGACCTTGAACGGTTGACTGCATATCGTTTTTGGCTTTGGTTCTTGCTGTCCCGCCTTCCCCGTGGCAGTATTGTACCCCGTCGTACTCAATGCGCTCGACCCAATTCCATGAAGTACCGAGAACATCGTTGTAGTCCTTTATCCATTCCTTCGGGACGGAGGAGCTGAACGCCTTGCGCATGATTATACGGTCATGGTTGCCGATGATCACATCAGCCACGGGAAAAGCCTCAGCCCATTTCGCAACGTGCTCAATGGCTTGCTTGAGTTCGTAGCCTCCTCCCATCCCGTTGGGGTCTGTCTCGTGATAGCTTGAATAATGGTTGTCGATTATATCACCAATGAAGACAACCTGATTGCAATTGAAGCGGTCGTATGTGTCCAAACAATGCTCCAAATATCCATCCAATTCAAACGGACAATGCAAGTCACCAATAACCAAGATGCGCCGTTCGTTTGCCCGTAGGTTTTCGAGAGCTTTGTATTGTTGCTGACTTAAACGGGGGCGAAACTGCGACATCTTTTCAGGGGTTTAATATGTCCAAATAATGTGGTTCTCTTTGAGAGGGTCAGCGTCGCAATGGATGAAACCGTTTCCGATTCCTATCCTCGTGATGCCAACTTCGAGAAGAGCGTCAAGGATTATCCAACGCTCCGAGGAGTTGCGTACCCGTATATCAGCAGCCAATCCGATGAGGTGGGTCGAGTTCCTTGATGCGCTGAATCCCTGCTCTATTAGCTCGCGATTGTAGGAGACAGTACGAAATCCACTCGTTATCACAAACGCGATCCCCGCGTAATCTCTGGCCTCATCGAGTAGCTCCAAGAAATCAGGACACATCATGCACCCCGTTCCCGGTTCCGATGGACATTCAAATTCTTCTAGCTTGAAGTACCTCATCGCTTTGCGAGTAAGAGTTCAATTTTGTGAACTGACTCAATGACTTCTTTCATCATCTGCTTCAGTTCTTCTTTGTCGCTCTCTACTCGGATGACGCGACCCTTTAGTTTTTCAATGTCGCGGTTTAGGTTTACCCATACCGCTATGATCCCGAGAAGGCTTGGGAGGATTGTTAGTATTGTTTCGATTGAAATCATCGAGGAACTTCTTTAGTAGGGTAATATTTTTCTCTCTGCTGTTTCTCATTTGAACAGATAACGTAAATCAACAGTTTCGACACCGCTTCCACCGCGTGAAATACTCAAGCCGCTTTGATAGTAGTCCGCCGGTTGGGGCAGCATATCAGCTCCCGTATTCGATGAATACTCTGGGAAGAGCGAGGAGTTGTTACAAAGGTATTTGTACAGTCGGAACGTGTAGAATTGAGCGTTGGTTCGTGCGCGTTCTGTCTCTCGGTGTAAATCATCGGGAGATATACCCGTTGTATCCTCAGATACTCGGATTGCCAGTCCTCCGTTGTCAATCTTTACGTACAGCGACGGCATAAGGTCAACCATCGTCCACCAAAGCGTTGCCTTGCGGACGTAGTTATCGAGTAAAAGAGCGTAGTTTCCGGTAGGCCCGCCTACTTGAGTGACCTCTGTCTTTAGCTTTTCGAGTAAATCCGTACCCAAATAGAGTTGGATGTACTTGTCTTGAGCCAAAATAACGGACGGAACGAGGTAGGAATCCTCTACACTCGCGTTTATGTTGGTGATCCGCTTGATATAATCGGGATTCACGAAGAGAACTTCTGCTTGTAGTGCCATTATCGGGGGTTTAGGTAGCCGTTATTCGGCATGTTGCGGGGTTTAATGTCCTGAATACCGCCAACTTCCGACTTGATTTGGTTGGCTTTGCGCTCCTCAATGGGTAGTCGGGAGATAATGCGCTTTGCTTCGGCCACATCGACCTTTCGATTGTTGTCTTTCTTGAGGTATGTTTGGCGAATCCAGCGATGGGAACACCATGGCCCGCCCTTAAATTCCCAAATCGAGTAGGTGTTTGAGCCATTTGGGCCGAATCCGGGGTTGACTGCTAAAGCACCTGCGGCCTCAATGTCTTCTTTCCTCCAAACCTTTCGGGCTCTGACCATTTTCTTGCAGAATTCACGGCTATCATCAGTCAAACCGCCATCATATTTGTAGCGGATTCGGACAATTTCGTTATCCATTTCAGATTTGCGCTTAGCATCACCCGGAACACGCTGCGCAAACGCCCATAGAGCATCCCTAGCGGCTTCCAATTCATCATCCACCTCCACTTCATCAATCAGCTCCCATTCGTCGCTTATATCCTCTCCTAATGCGTCGAGGTGTTCCCACGATGCGTCGAGGTTCACTTCATCCTCTTGACTGCTTAACTCAAGAACGGCGGAATCTAAACCCGCAGCCCGTAAAAGCGTTTGAACGGTCTCTTCGACAATTCTTCTATTTGGTCTTACTACGTTTTGCTCGAATAGCTCCGCAGATTCTGCAAGCTCTCCACCGCCTCCGAGCTTTCCCGGTACAGCAACCCCAAACATCTGCGGGTTCGTAACCCTATGCCCGACCATAATCTTTGCGGTTACCTCTTCAGAAAGGAACTGATATTGATTGTGAGCGTCGGACAATTGGAACGGCTCAAAGTCTGGCTTCCTTTCGGGATCGTCGGAATACGTGACTATAAACTTCCCCGCGTTGCTTGCCCCGGACATCTGTCGCTCTATATCCATTCGGATACGGTTTCTCTCCTCTTGTGGTGGGATACCGTTCTTGAAGTGGATAGAAAAAGACGGCGACATCCCGTTCTTGATGTTGTTGATGTGATACTTTCCGATCTCCTTATCAAGCTCTATGTAGTCAATCGAACCCGTGTAGCATGGCTTGGGATAGTAGAAAGAACCCGGTGAAAACGGCTTTACGTAAAATATCTGCGTCGGGTGGTCTAGTTTCCTCTCAGGGTCGAAGGTGCATATCTCATCTACCTCCTCCTTCTTACTGCTCCAGTCTTTCGAATAGTAATAGTAATCCACCTGCTCATCTTCGTTTACAAAGCCCGAACGGATATTCTCAAAAGGAAGGTGAGAGATGTTTGCGATAGTCGTCCTATCGAGTGACCAATTCACTTCCAAAGCAAAGCCGCCCTGAATTTGAAAGTCTACACAAGCCTTGCGAAGCTCGTCGTTGAGATTCCATTGGTCAAATGCCAAGCGACCGTCCAAAGTCGTAGCATCAAAACCCTCTCCAAAGACCATCGTTGCAATGGTAGTCGTCAAAGCGTTATGAGTGGACGAAGAGTGGAAGAGGTCAATGAGGTACTGCGGGAAGAGGTTATCGTCCCCGTAGTTCACGAAGCCTTTAGAGTTTGCGCTTTCCGCGTAGCTCCTTTCTTGGTATTGGCTGAGTTTTAGTATGTCCATTACTGATAGTAGATAACGTTATCGGGAACGTCGATAGTTGGGATGTTGTAGCCAACTGCTCCCGTTACATCGAGTGTCCCTTCTTCGATGAGTGCGACAACAGTTGTGTCGGTTGGGTCTAGGTTAGTGGTTGAGTTCTGCCCCCAAACCTTATAGAAGTATTGACCCGTTTCCTCTAGTAAGATATCCCCGTTCAAAGGATCGTCGAGGTTGGTGAAAATAGAGAGCGCGGTGTACCTCGGATTGTCTGTTGAGACATCTCCAATAAAATAGTAATCTTCGCGGCTTGCCATGCTTTGGAAAAGTACGAGATAATTCGCGAACGTATCGAAGTCTTTCTTCATCTCCTGAAGAGTGAGATAGACAGTCTGCTCGGTGGCTGAGTTGGGATTGAGATGTATCATATCGTTTTAAACTAAAAGAGGGAGGACGTAATGCCCTCCCCCTTCTTTGAACCTAACCAAAAAAACAGAATCAAACAGAGGTGAACGTAATATTCGCGTCGTCAGATGCAACGAATGGAGCAGGGATAGCTTCTTCTGCGGTGAACTGCAATTGATACCCGTTGAGGTCTCCTTTTGCCGTTCCCGTTCCGATAGTACCTCCAGAAGCTTCAGCTCCTTGAGTGTTACCCATCGCGAAATAGTTATCATTGACATCCTGAACGATGATAGTCAAACGCCCCTTGAGCAAATCGGCAACTTCTACGTTGTCCGCTGCAATGAGGTTTGGCATAGTCATCTCAAGAACTTGAGAATAGAAAACAACTCCATTCTCCATTGAAGCGTTGACCGCTTGTTGGAATGAACCTGAATTCTTTGTGAGTTCGAAACCAAATACTTCGATCGTAGCTCCCGCAGCAACTACACCCGCCGTAATAGTCCCCCAATCAGTCGCGTCGAATTGCTTAATCCAAACGCGCTTGATTCCTCCGATTTTATCCTTGCAGGGAAACGCCCTGCCGTTGATTGTTAATGTACAAGCCATGTGATAGAGGAATTAAAGGGAGGAGCCGAAACCCCTCCCGTTCAAATTAGGATGAGCGGCGAGCTACAGCGATAGAATCGAGGTCAACGACCTGAGTACCTCCTGAGAACTTCATGATGATTCGAGTGACATCGTCTCCCGTTGTTTGCATCAAGTTCAAAACGGCCGCTTCGATGTGGTCAGTCAACAAGTCAGTTCCGAAATACAGGTTTTCTTTCTTGCTGAACAAGAAGGAGTCATTCGGCATACCGCCTGGAGTGATGATTTCGTAGCCGTTGAAGAAGTTTGCTGCTTCGGCTGCGTGGAAAGTCAACTCAGCAGTTCCGGCTAAAGCACCATAATACAGCTGCTTCATGCCGCGAGACATATAAAGCTTTGTATCAGGGTCACCCGCCAAAGCGTCTGGAATTTGCTCGGACAAATCAGTCAATCGACCAAGGATGTTGGCTTTGGTTGTTACACCAGTTAACAAGTCCTCGACCGCTGGAGCACCTGCAACAATATGGTTCATGATACCCGCGAAATTGTTGTATGTTCCAGTAGTGCCTCCGTCAGCGATAGCGTACTTTCCTTGCCAAATGTTACGCTCTACCGACTCAGCTACACGAGCAGCAACATACTGCGCCGCGAATGCTTGGAAGTCAGCGGGAGAGTCTGAAGACTGACCTCGCATCTGCTCAGATTCCCAAGCAGTACGAAGATCTTTGTTGCAAACCTGCTCATTCACTTGAAGAGCATCAGTCGTCAATACAACATCCGTCAAAGTCAACTGACCCGATGAAGGAGGTGTAAATGTGCAAGTTGCATCACCAATAACAGCACCATCGAATTTACGAAGGTTAGCCTTATAGCGGACGTTATCGAGAACCTCGATATATCCGTTAGTGATGGTATCCCCGGAGAGGATGGCAGGGGCGACGTAAGGTAGAGCCGCGGTTCCTGCGTAGTTGGAAGTGATTGTAGCGTTAGCCATTAGGAGAAATTGTTTTGGATCGCGGCGATGCGTTCCTTCATTGATAACTTGGTTAAATCGACCTGAACTTTTGGCTCCATCTTAGGAGCGCGAGAGATTTTAGCTGAAGCTGCTTTGCTCAACTCGATAATCTTTACATCCCGCTGTTCAATCTGAGAAGAGAATTCTTTTTTGGCTTCAGAGACTGCGTCAGCAATCATAGAAGCAACATCTTCACGGGTAATCATATCGACAGATGCCTCGACTTCTTCGACTTCTTCTTCAACCACTTCTTCAGAGGGAGCTTCAGCGTCTTTGATTTCAGAGACAGTACCTTCAGCGACAACGAGCATAGAGCCGTCTTCGAGTTGATAGTCCCCATCTGGAAGAGGGATGCGTTCGTTCTCGTCATTCATAACAAAAACAGCGACACCGACAGCGAAAGCGTCTGCGTCGGTCATGATTTCTTGTCCGCTTTCTAAGACGGCCGTGGCCATCAGCGAAACTTGTTCCTCCTTTTCTTCGACAGCGAGTTCTACGCTGTACTTTTCGAAGAGGTCGGAGATGCGTTCTTTTAGATTCATCTTCTGGGATTTGTATTAATAACGATTTTAAGGGGTCAATCCTTACTTGTAATGCGATTTTTTAGGTAATCTATTGCTAGTTCCTTCTCGATGTCTGTAAGAAGCTTCAAATCGCTTGTGATGGGTTTCTGTTGAGAAAGCTCAAACTTGTTTGCAAAATACCCCTCTATTGAGAAGCCTTTGACGCTGCCCTCCTTCACAAACTTTTCCCATATAGCGTCGTTCTCTACCTTCATTGAAACCATCCAAGTCCCAACCGGGACATCAAGTCCGTAAATACGGCTTTTGTCTTGCTCTCCTTCGACGATCCAACTCTCTACGAGGTGCAAGCCGTTGATAGCGTGTTCATGCTCAAGGGTGGCGTTGGCTTGATTGCCGTTTTTGAAGTATAACTCCATTGCCCGTCGGACTGTCTTCTTGGAGAAGTACACGTAATACTCCTCTTCTTCGGTTTTGCGGTATATGGGTTTATCGGGAATGAGAGCCGCACCCATTACGATGCGTTTCTCTTCGTCCTGAGTTTTGAAAGTAAACTCTTGGGACTTCATCGCTACCCAATCAGACTCGATAGCGGGGTGTTCTACTAATGACAAAGCGTCGACTCCATAGAGTTCCGCTTCTTCATCGATTATTAGTTCTATGATGTTCATCCTACAAGTGCTGCTTGGTCGTTTATTTTTTGATTGGCTTGCTGAGAGTTAGAAACCTCTGAAGCGATTACATACGTTCTGAATCCATCCTGCCCCGCTCCACCTCCTAAGAATCCGAGGTCGAGCTGTGGGGCTGTGGGGGTTGGTGGCCCTGCGGCTCTTCCTCCTCCTGACGGGCCGGGAGGCGTTGAAGCTCCTCCGCTCTTGAAACGGCTCTTTGCAATTACTGCGATTTGAGCTGCTCCCGTTGCGGCTGCGACAAGTGCTCCCGGTAAGGCAGCAGGTAAGGCAACGCCTCCATTCAATGCGGGGTTGAGTGCTCCGATAATTGCTCCCGCGGTGCTTATGATAGCCGTTGAAATTCCAATCGCTTTATTTCTTTGGAAAGCTTTCTTTTGTTGCTTCTCAGAGTCACCCGAAAACGCCTCGTTCAAAGCGGCTAACGCTCCGAGTGCTTGAGTAGCATACTGAACTCGTGAATCGAAGACGGCTTTTGCATTTGCCTTGTCAATATCATCATACTTTGAATTGATTGCTTCAAGTTCTATTCTTTCCGCTTCTAAATCACCCGCGAGCGTTTGACCTTGCAACGCCGCAAGCCTCCGCATCTCTCGATACTTATCTTGAAGCCTGAGAATTTCAAGTGTCTTTTGATTTTCAAGCACGGCATCGATTTGCCCTTGTCGCGCTATAATATCCGCCACCCTCTCCGCTTCGGCTGCATCTATTTCATCGTTCTTCGCTATCTGCTCATTTTGAAGCCCTATGATAGAGGTCATCAACTCCGTCTGCACAGCCGCACTTGACTCCGCAGCTTCAGCCGCTGCAATACGTGCCTCTGCAAGTCGGTCGAGACGTTCAACAGTTTCTCCTTGTTGCTCGATTTCTCTTTGAACTAAAGCGACCTCGCGGTTGGCAATGGCTTCTCTTTTGTCGGCGAACTCTTGATCTAAATCTGAAGCCCTTTGAGCCGCTTCAACGCGCTCCTCAATCGACAGTCTTTCGTCGTCTCTCTTCTGCTTGAGTTGTTCTATCTCTGCCCGTGCTTGAGCGTACTCAACATTCAAGTCGCGCTGTTGATCCCGAAGTCTTTGTTGCGCTTTTACAAGGTCATTTGATGAGCTGATTGCGGTCTTTGTAGAATCCACGAAATCGGTGGCAAATTCTCCGATTGCTTCTCCGGCTGCGACTATCTTATCAGTTACGTTCTCAACTCCAAGAACCATTTTTCCCGCTGCGTCTGCGGCTACCTTTCCGGCTTCCGCGAATTCACCTTTGAATACAAGACTGATTGCTTTGCCGATAGCAGGTAGAAACTCCAAAATACCCTCGAAGCGGTTGATGATGTTCTCCTTGATAATTTTGCCGAGGTTCTTAATGGTCTCCATCGGGTTGTTGAAGACGTTCATCAACACATCGCCCAACGGCTCAACAGCTTCGAAAAGCTGATTCATTACAACCCCTACGGAAGCCATAACCACTTCTAAAGCTTCCGCGACTTTCTTATTCTCTAAAAGAACAGACGCAAACTGTATAAACTTGGAGGCTATCCAGACAATACCGCTTGCTTTTAATGCGGTGTCGAGAACGTTAAAACCTTTAACACCTTCTTTACTTGAGGTTACTAACCCCTTTTGAAGTCCTTCCGTTTTTTTAGTGGATTCTTTGAGCTTATTATCTACACCCTCAAGCCCCGAAACGATCTCATCAAGTGACTTGGTGACCTCTCCCGTGTCCGTCTTGTACGTTAAGAGAATATCTTGAGTAGTAGCCATTGGATGAGTTTAAATGCAGCGAAGAGATAAGCGGAAACAAAGAGAATAGCGAGAACCCAATCGAGAACCTTGAACCAAAACGGAACTTTCACCTTCTCGCCTTTGTTCTGAAGCAATTGAATGGCCTCTCCTATATAACGGTGATTGTCTAGATTCCTCATTGAGGTAAGTTTTGGAAACACTTGGACTGAAGACCTGATTCGTCAAATACATACCCATATCGTTCACAGCACTCACGAGAGGGAGAAGTCACAGTTGAACCCGTTGGGGTGCTGAATGATATCTGTCCGTTTTTATCAGATGAAACGGGGATGTAAGTGCAGTCCCGAATTGCTCCGAGAATCTTCACAAGCCGAACTTGCACGATATTCTCCGTGGTGGGATCGTAGTTAGATATACTCAGAATTCGGAAGTACGTGTCTTTTATAAAAATCTTATCGGAGAACTTGAAGGTCGCAATCTCCGAAGCGGTCAATCTAAAGTAAGCGGTCACGATTCGAGCGTCCGAAGAATACAACTCATTTACCCAAGGCATCCAGTATTTGTAATACAGCGTATTTACGGGGTTGGCTTGTACTCGGTGGAAGGGTCGCTCTACCCCGAACGAAAGGTCTTCATCACCTACCGTTGGATAAGAGGCAGAGAACTGCGATAGCATCGGATAACGCGTCTCTAAAGTTACTCCGGTACTGTCGTTGTAATAATCCAAAAGCCCTTGAGTAAGACCGTTCCAAAACGATAAACGCGGAAGCGGATCCTTAATGGTCTTGTCTTCGTTTACGGTATCTGCAAGCATCCGATGGATGGCGTAGTCCGTTCCGGGGATATATGAAACCACATGAGGAGCAAACGCCGTTTGAATCTTCTTTGTTCCCGAAGCAAAGTCGTTTTCAGGGTCATTCACCCGATATCGTCCATACGTCCGTGAGGCGTTCTTTTGCACTAGGTCATTGACCAAGTCTTTTCCGTTCGAATGCGTCCATTCATACGTCCTTGCTTGGAGGTCTGTAGTCGGCTCAACTTGGATGTCTTTGGAAAGGTCGATTTTATTTGTCCAATCCTTTTTTTCTCCCGATGCTAGGTAATCCCCAAGCGGTTCGATATAGAGATGCTTGGAGTTGTTACGGTCGGGAATGAATACGAGGTTGAACATCTTTTGAAGTCCAGAGATGAAGTCAATCTTCTTCATTTCAGGCATATTGCCCGCGATGTCTACCTCTTGTCCCGATGTTGGATCGGTTATCTCTATAACAGAGAACCCCGTCCCACCTGCCGAAAGGGAGTCGTTTCCGTATAAAGTTAAAGTGTGAGCGTTATCAGAAATAATGGTATCAAACCGAATGACATCCCCTGAATTTAAAAAAATGGGATCCGAGGTAATCACATAAACTTCCTCATTGAATACAGCTCCGGGAAGGTTTGTGATAATCGGGAATATCTCGGTAGAGCTATTTTTCGACAAGCGCAGAGAAACCGTCGTCGTTGTGTGGTTTATGTTACCGCTCGCTAAAACTCGAAACGTGTAGAATGCTTCAAAAGGAACGGTGAAAGCTCCGGAGGATACATTGCCGCCCGCATCATAGAAAGGAGCCGCCTCACTTAACCCGGGGAGCGGTGTCCATGTATTTGCGCCGTTCGAATAATCAGCAGCCAATCCAACTTGAAACACATTTGCGGAAGGTTGGTCTGCCTCGACGGGAATTGGTAACCGATTGCCCCGATTGAGCAAGAGATACAAGTCGTCGAGGTTAGAACCAAAGAACGTAGAGTCGTAGGTGTACCCCGCTTCCGTTAATATGGTTTCAAACAGCTTCGAAGCTCTAAAATACGGGGTGAAATCTCCGTGTTGAAGTGGGTTCGTAGTTGACCAAATAGTTTCGCTTGTCCAGTTCCTCCACTTATCCACGATCCCGTAACGGATAACGCCCGAAGAAAGAGTTCCCGCCCAACTTGATGAAATATTCGTGGCGGTTAGAGTGTGGTTAAATGCGCTCAAATCGATATCCGTAAGCATACCGTCCCCAACATCTCGTGAAAGGTCTGCTGTCTCTCCAAAGATTACAAGTTCAACGTCGGCATACTTCCCCTTCTGGATATATACGTTCTTCACTTGGGCAAAGCCCCGCATGATCGGAATCGTATTGTACGAAAGTTCTGCTTTTACCTTCGTTTTTGGATTCCATGTCGGGATAATTCCAAGCTCGTTAACCGCACCAAAATACTCTTGGTTTTTTCCCGTCAAAGGGACGCGGAAAGTCTGCGAGAAATTAGAGCGTGAAGCGTTTATCTCCTGAAGGTCTGAGAATTGATAGCTCAGGTTAACCGGCTCGTTTTGATAAAGCTCGATATCGTTGTCTGCAAGGGTGAGTCTTAGCATCGGAGAATTTGAGCGAGTTCGACGTTAATTGTAGCGATGTAGACCTTCGACGTTGTATCGGATTCCACTTGTAGAGAGGACTCTTTCAAAGTGACGGGAACCCAACCGTTGTCAATACGTGCCATAATATTCTTTGAACGGAAACAATACTGGAAGAGATCGTATTCCTCAGAGGTTAAAATGCCATTGAGTTGATACATCTCTTTAGCCTCCACTTGATACGGTGTGATTTCTCTATCCGTTGCACCGAAATTGAATGAAGCCGCGCTATAGTCTCCGATTTGCTTTCGGTATGTCTTCTCTTCGCGTGTTACCGTCTTGAGCTTACGACCATCGAATCGGAGGTAATCCCATCCGCCCCGTGTATTCGCCCAAGCAAGCTGAACGGCTGCATTTTTAACGGGACGGCAGTTGTTTGTAAATCGGTATTTGTTTCCCTTCTGCAAAGATGACCCCATCGGGATAACCTCGTAATAAAGCCAACCTCCGCTGATGTTGTTTAGTGCGTTTGTGAGAGCTAATAGAGAGGCCGGGAAGAAAGAACCATACAACACCGTTCCATAGTAATACGTCGTTGCGGATGCACCGGGCGTGAATCCTCCGTTCGTAGGGTTTATGGTATATGAAAGGCTGTCCTGAGTTGTTCCGTCTGCGGAGTAGATATTGATGAGTATCTCATCCACAAGAGATCCCGTATCGTCCGTATTGATAAAGGTCAAAACTCCCGTGTCTTCAATACCCGCTGTGATATAAATCGTATCGCTCTCAGGCTCTCTATCGGTAAGCCAAAACTTCTTTGTCGAAGCCGTTCCATAGTAATCCGCGAACGAGGGGTCTAGTCCCGCGCTTATCTGCTCGTATCCGTCAATCAGCCAAATATTCACGGAGTCCTCGAGAGAGGATTCAGTAGAGCCGTCCCAGTACCGAAGCTCAACCGTGTACTTGTTTACATTGCCATTGGACTTCGTGAAAGCCTTGTTGTTGAGCGAGTGGATGACGCTTGTCAATCCGTACTTTCGAGGGTCTACCGCTAAC
>Ga0209307_1000992_pt1 | contig 18072 bp, 19 predicted proteins | sample COGITO_mtgs_1105_FD_185519 | JGI IMG/M metagenome (GOLD analysis project Ga0209307, IMG submission 185519) | Pelagic marine microbial communities from North Sea - COGITO_mtgs_110530 (SPAdes) (version 2) | ecosystem: Environmental > Aquatic > Marine > Epipelagic ... | reverse complement strand
AATTCAAACCCCTAGAGCCATTGCTTCATTGGGATAAACTACTCATCCAAAAACAAAAAAACCTATACCTAATGTAGAGGCTTCCAAAGAGCTTGCGTAATTAAAAGGCTCTGTTTTTTGGTTTTTTGTCAGGAATTCTTCCTTGATTACCTATTCCGTCAAAATCATTTGTATCGTGCGATTGTAAATCTTGCCGTTCAACTTTGTGTTGTCTTATAATTATTTTAAAATAAAAATAGATGTAGATGACAAATATGACTGAACCAACAATAAACATTATTCCATTTTTGCTCATAATTTATTATTTTTATCATCATTCCTTCTTTGTCTTATAACAATTGCAAAACCTAAAATAGTTACAGGCCAAAGACCAACATAAATTCCCTCAAGCTCATTTCCTGAAAACCATAAAAAAACAGAGTACAAAAAACTTAAAAATGCCAGAATAACGGGATAGTACTTTTCTAAAAACTTCATTTTTTTTCTTTAAGATATGTATATTTTTCTAAATTTCACTTATTAATTTTGAAATTGATGTCTGAAAAATTTGATCTAAAGGTTGTTTGGAAAACACATTTTGATTGAGTTTTTATGTAAGAAACGATTCTAAAAAGCAGACAATCAACTTAATTTGAAGCAAAAAAAAGGCGCCGAAACGCCTTTTTACAAATAATTTTTTCTAGCGATCTTTACCTGCTAAATCAAAAATTCCTTTCTTCATATTCACATGTCCAATGTGAAGGTAAATTTGATCTTCATGTGCACCATCGACTAAGCTCCAAAATGTTTTCCTTGCTTTAGTAGCTTCTTCGGTTTCTTCAGTTCTTGAAGTTACCCCTTTTGCTAATTCAACTAGATTTGTATAACATTGCCATACCTCTACATCAAAACTCGTTCCAATATAGTGGTAAGAAACCCCACCAGACATTGATGATCCACTGTCTACAGCGTTTTTAATTGCCCAGTCAAAAAAAGCTGTTCCCATTTTTCCCCATGAACCAGAAGAATTATATTTCCCAACTACCATAGCAAAAGGAATATCGAAATCTGTTTCTTCAAGTTGATAAAAACCTGTTGCCTTGTTAGCTACTCGAACTTCATCGGAATGGTTATTTGAAAAGGATCTGTATTCTGCCCATTCTTTCATAAGCGTTTCTTTTTCACTTGTGTCTTTCGTAGTGTTTATTTTTGCTCTAATATTTTGATTTGCAATATCAGCGTCCTTATGAAAATCTTCCATAGAGTTGTATTGACTGTAAATAACAAAGCTATGACCTGAACCATACCAGTGTCTAAAGACCCATTCGCCCGTCATTGTTCTGTTTTCTCCTAAAGACATATCCGTGAATTTTTTGTGTAATTCGACAAATCTTGGCATTTCAGAAATAGCTACATCGTTGATGTAAAGAGCAGATTCATAGGTGTTGTCATCTTGTGCGTGTGCAGATATTGACAATAAAGCGATAAAAAGTAATATTAATTTTTTCATTTGAAATATAGATTGTGATTAGAAAATAAAAGTATAGATAATATCAGTAAGCTGAGCTTCTTAAACCATTTTAGTGCACTTGAAGTAAGTCTTGACAGCATTCAAAAACAAAAAACCCTCCACGAGGGAGGGCTTTAGAATATCGTTATTCTGTTGGTTTTGATCTTTCGTAAATGCTTACCTCTTTAATCATCTTGCCGACAAAATTAACGTCCAGAATTTGCTCTCTTTTTATTTCTTTATCATCGACTGTCTCGATAATTTCAATACCTGTCGTCAGCCAATGTCTGTTTTCTCCATCTTTAACCTCAACAGTATTAGTAGCCATCCATCTAACAGTCCACATCGGATTACTCTCAGGAAACCAATCTTCCAAAGCTTGTCTATGGGTAGCCTTTCCTTTTAATTCTCGAGCATCTTGAGTCTTAATTAAAATCGAGTCTTGAACCATATCCATGATTTTATCAATATCACGATCGTTGTGTGCCTGAATAAATTCCATATACGTATCAATTATAGCAATATCTCCGGCTATCAAGTTTTGTTTTTCACCTGCATCACTAAATTCATATCCAATAACAGTTGGTCCGTGGGAATGATCCGATCCTTTTTCGGCTGGAGCTTGGCATGAAATTAAAGACCCTGCAAGCACAGTACATAATAATAGTTTTTTCATTTTTAAAAAATTAATTAACAATTCTTAAATATAACAATATATTGCAATTTGCAAGTTGTTTTTTCAGATAAAAAAAGACATGTCCATTAGAGTATTGAAGCGACTAATGGAAACAAAAAAGCCTTTACACGGTGTAAAGGCTTCTGTAGTTTTTTGTCTCTTAAATAGTATTTTATAAAGAGGGTAATTCCTATGGTTTCTAGATTTTGTACTTAAAGATATTCCTCCAAGTTCTCATTTCACATTTATACAGTTTGATTAATGTTTCATATACAAAATCAGAATAATTTTTCATAATGGTTTTTAGTATTAACCAAATTACTGTTTTTAAAGAAATTCTCAAAGTTAAATCTAATCAGAGCATTCTCCTGATGTAAATTCAGTGATTCCTTTTACTCTTGCCTTACAGTCATTGCTGTAGGTTATTCCATCAGAACCGCAAACAGGTGCGTATATTTCATAACAATAGACGGCATCTTCTTCAGCGTTTTTTTCATCATTAGAACAAGACACTACAGAGGCAATAAATAAAAGAAGAAGTGATTTTTTCATAATATCTAGTTTATCGATACAAGATACTAACTGTTTTAAAGCTTGTTCTCATTGACTGTCGTGTTTTTCAGATTTTAGGTCTATTAGTATCTGTAATGATTTTTGTAAATTAGACCAAAGAGAAAACAAAAATATGGCTGTAAAAAACCCACCCGGAATCGAGAAAATGATAACTTATCCTAGTTTTTCATCCTTAGAAGAAGAAAGACATTACAGAAAAAAAATGTTAGCCGCTGCCTATCGTATTTTTGGGAAACTGGGTTTTTCTGAGGGAGTTGCTGGACATATCACATGCCGCGACCCTGAATATCCAGATTGTTTTTGGGTGAATCCCTTTGGCCTTTCCTTTAAACGCTTAAAAATGTCTGACTTGGTTTTGGTGAATGAAGTTGGAGAAATTGTTGCTGGAAAACAAGCTCCTTTAAACAAGGCTGCATTTGCAATTCATGCGGCGATTCACAAAGCACGACCAGACGTTATTGCTGCAGCGCATTCACATACCATCTATGGCAAAACTTGGGCTTCTACTGGAAAACTACTTGACCCTTTAACACAAGATGCCTGTATTTTTTATGAAGACCACGGATTGTTCAATGATTATACAGGAGTTGTAGGTGAACTGAGTGAAGGTGATCGTATAGCCGATGCATTGGAAGATAAAAAAGCAGTAATTCTTCAAAATCATGGGTTGCTAACTGTAGGACATAGTATTGAAGAATGTGTGTTTTGGTTCACAACGATGGAACGAACATGTCAGTCACAACTATTGGCAGAAGCAACAGGTAATTCCTTAATCAAAATTGATCCTAAAATTGCCCAAATGACACGAGATTATGAGGTCGGATTTCCACTAGCGGGCTATTTCAGTGCACAACCGCTTTTTCAAGACATCTTTCATGAACAAACTGATTTAATAGACATTGGTTCAACGGAGGGTAAACTAATCCTTGGGTAATTCTCACCTAATTTTCATTTCAACCAAAAATAGGTTCTTTACATTTACACCCAGATAGAAAAGTATGTCAATAAAAAATAATTCAATAATTTGTTCCAGTATGCCTATACGCATCAAGTCTAAACAAACGATCCCTCTTTATGTGAAGTTTTATGTAATGGCCTTAATGGTTTTTCTTACTTCACTAAATGTTTCCGGCCAACATCATCACGATCATGAAGGGCTTCATCATTGGGAAATTCCAAGCAAAAGTCCAGATAGAATCATGCTTACATTCCATGGAGACCCATCTTCATCAAGAGCTGTAACTTGGCGAACGGATACAAGCATCGAAAAATCCTTCGCTCAGATTTCTGAAGCAACTGTAAACTCAAATTTTACAGAAAATGCTGATGTATACAGTGCTGTAAAAGAACCGTTCGATTTAGGCCTTTATAAAGGAAATAACTCTTTAAAAGTTCAGTATCACAGTGTCGTATTTAAAAAATTAAAGCCCAATAAGCTCTATGTTTACAGGGTTGGTGATGGTGATAAATACTGGTCCGAATGGATTCAATTTAGAACAGCTAAAAAAGAGTATGCGCCTACAAAATTCGTGTACTTTGGTGATGCCCAAAACGATGTCCTTTCTCATTGGTCGCGTGTTATAAGGATGGCTTATCAAACAGCTCCAGATGCTTCTTTTGTAATCCATGCTGGGGATCTTATTAATAGTGCTCATAGTGATTATGAGTGGGCCCAATGGTATAAAGCTGGAGGCTTTATCCACAGTCAATGGACTGCAATACCCGTAGTTGGAAATCATGAATTTAGACCCTTAAATAATGGGTCAGAAAAAAAACTCGCCATTCAATGGAAGCCTCAATTTACATTGCCGGTTGAAAAAGAATTGAGCACAAAATTACACGAGACCGTTTATACGGTAGATTATCAGGACATACGAATTATTGTCCTCAATTCGAACGGTGAACTAGAAGAGCAAACTAAATACATCGATCAACAGCTAAGGACATCTACTGCCAAATGGAATATTATTACATGTCATCATTCGGTGTTTTCTCCTGCAAAAGGGCGTGATTTCGAGTATGCGCGAAAAAAATGGAAACCATTATTTGATAAATACAATGTCGATATAGTACTTAATGGTCATGATCACACCTATGCTCGTGGTCATGTGCCTACGATTTCAACAAATAATGATGTTGAAAATATAGGCACCATGTATATTACCTCTGTTAGTGGACCCAAGCAATACCCATTGGATAAACAACAGATTCTGAGTTACTCAAAACAAGGCTACCAACTAGATAAATCAGGTGAGCAAACTCAATTTTTCCAAGTCATTACGGTAGATGAAAACGAATTAACTTATGTTGCTTATACTGCATTAGGGGAAGAATACGATCGAGCTATCATTACTAAAGACTTTGATACGGGACAAAAGAAACTATGGCAAGTGAAAAAACTTGATTAAGTGATTTTCATCCCAATATGGGCTGGCATCATATGCTACAGCAGTTGTTTTCGTTAGGTGAATTGTACAGCCAATTGAAGCAGCTTAATTCTTCACAAGATGGATTTACAGGATTGTATGCCCTAGTAGAATATTCTTACGCAAGTATTATTCAAATAAGATCACTTAAGGAGTTTTCTTTAAAGTTCATGAAACAGCAATTCTGTAGCCCTCACTTTAGTTTGTAACTTTAGTGGGGGTTTTATTTGCAATCTTTAAGTTTACTGAGAATATACCTTGGTTTAAAAGAGGTGTACAAAAAGCCTGATTTAGATATTAGCATCATTCTGCAGTATATCCATTTGAGATTAATTTAGAATCTAACAGTCCTAAAAAATGTTCAGAAATGTTTTTAAACTAATCGGTATGGAATCACAACAATACCATGTAAAGTTTTAATTTCTAATTTAAAATAATTTAAATCATATATTTGTTTAACAAACTATATTCATATGAGCATTTTCATTCGTTTTCTACTATTCATACCATTGTCCGTACTTTTTTCCTCAGCGGAGACAGAATCACAAAGCTTTCAAGGAAAAGCTTATTATTTTTCTAAATCTAAAATGGATTTGGGAAACTGGGGAGCTAGAATGAGTGAAGCGCAAAAAAAACAAATGAAAAGTCGCTTAAAAAACCGCTTAGACAAAACCTATATTTTAAGCTTCAACAACACCGAATCTTTATTCATTGAAGAAGAAAAAGTGGATGCAATTTCTGGGGCAACCGATTCTTGGGGAAGTAATTTTGCAAGAGGGAAACAATACAAAAACGTAGCAGAGAACAGTTTGGTTCAAGCACAAGAATTCTACGGAAAACGTTTTCTAGTAAAAGATGAGTTACAAAGCATCGATTGGAAGATGGGGAGTGAAACCAAACAAATTGGGAAATACACTTGTTTTAAAGCTACCGCTATTTTACCATCTACGGAGCTCTCTTGGTATAACTTTTCATGGAGTGATTTAAGTCAAAATGCATCTAGCACAACCGAAAAAGACATAAAATTAACACAAGTTGAAGCTTGGTACACCCTACAAATACCAGTAAAGCATGGACCAGCTGAATTTTGGGGCTTACCCGGGCTAATCTTAGAAGTAAGTGCTGGAAATACAACGATGTTGTGTTCAGAAATTGTTATTAATCCTAAAGAAAGAGAAAAAATTGAAGCTCCTGAAAAAGGAAAAGAAATAAACAAAGAAGATTACAGGTCAACCATTGTTGGTAAAATGCTTGAAATGAGAAACAACCGAGGAAGAAGAAGAGGCTAAATCCTAAGATTATATCTGGAACACTACATACATGACAACTCGAATTATTATTTTCTGTTTCTTCTTATCCTTCTTTTCCTATGGTCAACTGAGCCTTAAAGGCATTGTACGCGATAGCTTAGAAAACCCATTAGAATCATCCAGCTTGGTCGCAATTAATAAGGCTACCAACGCATTGGAGTCCTATACCATGACCAACGATCTTGGAGAATATAAACTCGAACTAAAGAACAACACAAGCTATAAAATTCAGGTGAGTTACATTGGACTACAGACAATAAACGACAGTCTGTCTGTGCAAGAACGTGATCTAATTAAAAATTATTCTCTTCGAGCTGACATCCAACTGGATGAAGTTGTAGTAAAAATTCCCGTTTTGGTGCGCGGAGATACCTTAATCTATGACGCAGATTCTTTTAAGAATGGCTCGGAGCGGAAACTAGAAGACATTATCGATAAACTTCCTGGAGTAGAAATCAGCGAGACTGGACAGATAGAGGTTGAAGGAAAAGTGGTCAACAAACTCATGGTAAATGGGAAAGATTTTTTTGATGGAGACACAAAAATTGCAACCAAAAATATTCCATCAAGTATCGTAGACAAAATTCAAGTTCTCAAAAACTACGGTGAAGTTGGACAGCTCAAAGGTGTTCGAAACAACCAAGATAATATTGCCATTAACATCAAATTAAAGAAAGGGAAAGAAAGCTTTTGGTTTGGGAATGTAACCGCCGGAGGGGGTGAATCACCGGAAGAAGAACTCTATTTAGTTCAACCTAAACTATTTTATTACAACCCTAAATACACAATCAACTTTATCGGAGATATGAATAATATTGGAGAAGTTGCTTTGTCACGAAGGGATATTAGAGGCTTTGGTGGAGGATTTAGTGCGCCCAGCAGTCAGAGTGGAACCAGCATTAATTTAGGCGATAACAGCCTTAATTTTCTTGCCAATCAGCGCGATGCACTCCGTATTGAAAACAAACTAGCCTCAGGTAACTTTAGCTACTCTCCCAATCAATCATTAGACTTAAGTGGGTTTCTTATTTTTAATTCAAGTAAAGTTAAATCAAAAGAAAACAGCTTCATTCAATACTCAAATACTGACTTAGCAATTCCAGACGAAACGACCGAACAAACCAGTGATGAGCGATCGAATCAAGGCTTATTAAAATTAAGTGCTTCTTATAAGCCCAATTTTAATAATCAGATTGACTATGATATTTTGATGCGCAGTTCGGACGATCTTCAGAATCAAAATATATTTTCATCTGTAATTGGAAATACGGAACAACTAGAAGAAGTAACCCCCTTCAGCATCAATCAAAATTTAAAGTACTACCTCACGCTTGATGATAAGAATATTGTTGCTTTCGAAGCACAACATGTGCTTAAGAACGAAGATCCTTTTTATAATGCTGTTCTGGTAAATGATCCGACAGCAGAAGACGCCTTTGACAATACCGCATTAGCACTAGGGCTAGACAGTTCATTGAACAATTATAATCTGGGGCAAAACAGAACGATAAAATCAAATCAACTGGATGCAAAACTAGATTATTACTACATCATCAATCCAAAAAGCAACCTCAACCTAACACTTGGTACCATTTTAAGTCGCCAAGAATTCAATTCCGATATATTCCAGTCGCTTTTAAACAATACGCCCTTTAAACCAACACCTAACTTCAACAACGGGCGAGCAACAAATGATATTGACTATAATTTCAGAGATGTTTACTTAGGAGTTCATTATCGTGTTAGGACAGGTAAGTTTACCTTTACTCCAGGCTTTTCCGTTCATGCTTATGGAAATAAGAACACCCAAAACAACGAATTAGTTCAAGATAATTTAATACGCCTTTTGCCTGATTTTGAAACCAGAATTCAAATCAAAAAAGGTGAATCCTTGACTCTCAATTACAAAATGCAGAATCAGTTTACTGATGTTACAAAACTTGCAAGCGGATTGGTCTTAAACAATTACAACAGCATTCAATACGGAGCCCCAGACCTCCAAAATGCATTATCTCACAATTTGAGCCTTTTGTACAGTAGTTTTAATTTATTCAACTATACCAATGTATTCGCAAGAATCGCTTATTCAAGTAATATTGATCAAATCAGAGGTTTAACTAATTTTGAGAATATCATTCGAACAAGTACTTTTTTCAACTCTTCATTTGCCAATGAAAACTTAAATGGTTTTGGGCGTGTACAGCGTACTTTTGGAAAGGTACGCGTAAGCATCAATGCAGCCGTAAACTACAGTGAAATCAATCAATTCATTCAAAATCAGCCTACGGTTAACAAAGCGTTTACACAAACTTTCACCCCCGGTATTCGAACTAATTTTAAAGTAGCTCCCAATGTTAGTTTACGCTACCGTTATAGCCTAATTAACAATAATCAAGGAAATAGAGAAACAAACTTTGTTATCAAAGCTCCGTCGATTGAGTTTGATGCATATGTGGTTGAAAAATTTACTTTTGTTACGAACTATAGTTACACTACTCAAGAAGTTGGAGCAGACAAGGAGTCGTTCCAAAATTGGGATGCTCGTCTCTCCTATCGGAAAAATAAAGACACTAAATGGGAGTTTGAAATCAAGGTCTCTAATCTTTTAAACATCGATAAGCAAATTCGAAACAGTGCCAATTCCATTTCAGTCCTGAGTGCACAAACATTTATACAACCTCGATTCATTACCTTTAGAGGAGTATATCGTTTATAAGTATTAAACTCAATTTAACCACACACGTAATCTCATTTTTCATCATTATTGTAAAAAATGTAACAAGTGGTAAAAGGGAAACCAGAGGAACCGAAAAACACTGTCAACTTATGTTTTTGTTCTCAGAAGCACGCTAAAAGCTCGTCTTGAGGTTTACCTGTTATTCCTCTTGTTATCTTAATTGGGGGCTTCTTTTTGGCCTTGATATATTTAATTGTTATGAAAAAAACCATTCTAATTATAGTAATATTATTCCTTCTTTATTTTTGGGCTGAACTAGCTGTTGGCATTTTCTTTCAAGATAGTTGGGGCGGAAGTTGAGTAAAATAGTTTTTACCTTTGCGGTACAATAAAAAATAGAAATGAAAAAAGTTGTTTTTCTGTTTACCGCTTTGTCTGTTTTAAGCTGTACAAAAAAAGAAAGTGAATGCACAGAACTTAGGAATAGGAGAGAAATAGCTTGTACCAAAGAATATGCTCCTGTTTGTGGATGTAACAATAAAACCTATTCAAATAAATGTGAGGCTACTGTTTGGGGGATAGCACAATTTAGTGATGGCTCTTGTATCTGAATTAATTGGCTTGATTCATTTTGTGTGTATTTATTGGATTGGATTATTGGAAGTTCGCCCAATATTTAAGCAATTAGATTTAGACGTTATTGATTAAATTAAGGTCAAGTGGTATTGATTCTTTGTAACCCTCACTTTAGCTGTTTCTTTCGGTGGGGGTTTTTTATTTCGCTAAATTCATTTACAATAATTATAAAACAATAATACGGTTATCATTCCCAATACGTGTTTTAAATTTGCCTACAATATTAGCATTTCTATTATTTACTGTGTTTTTGTAATAAGTATATTCTAGATTGCCTATCATTTTCAATTTTCCTTTAAAACCTTCATTAGCATTTCCTGCTTCGTAGTATTTAATTTTTATGTCCCCAACAGAAATTAATTTCCCAACATAACCAGCATTCTCAGAATAACTTGACCAAATTTCGTATATAAACTTTAAATCACCAATAGACTTAATCTTTCCTCTATCTTTAGAATAACGACCTGCATCAATATGATATTGAATTTCAACATCATCAATTTGAGTTAATCGACCAACAATATTAGAATTGCGGTTGTATGATTTATTTTCAGCATATTTCAGTTTTAGATTGTCAATAAAAGAAATTTTTCCATTATTTCCTGCTTTATTATTTGTGTAATAATTAATTGACTCAATATTCTCCAAATAAAGCGTAACTCCCTCACCAATGGTAATTTCTTGATGTGCTAATATGTTTTTGGTTGGATTCAAAAAATATTCTTTGGCTATAGAATCAGTACTAAAACTAATAATTTCATCAATAATTCTTAAACTATTAATTTTAAAAACAAAGTTTTTTTTAAGGACATATATATTACTTAATGAGCCTTTATTTATATTTGTATGGAGTCGAATTTCCTGACCAAACATAATCATTGGAAATAATAACAATATACAGGTTAAATATTTTATCATAATTCTTTTTCTTTCAAATAAGATGCTAGATATAATTACATGTATTACTTTCTTGCTAATGCACGCCAACTAGTTATAGAAACTAACAGTATAAGAAGAAGCTTTTTTATAATATTTAATTTGTCAATACAAAGTACAAAACTGTTTTTAAAGCTTGTTTTCATTATCGAACTTACTGAAAATATATGCCTGTGGTTTATTCAAACACATAAATCAAACCTGTAATTATTAAAATGAGTGGCAATAAAAAAATAATTTGACTAATAAATGTGCAAAATATAAATTCAGCCAATTGCGAAATCCCCATTTTAGCATGTTTTTTTTTAGTAATTTCTACCAGTTGATTAAACTCCATTTTTATTAATTCAGACTTAGTGAGTCCTAAATCAATTATTCCAATAGTGTTTAGTCCTTTCTTAAATCCTTTAAATACCGTTTTTGGATGTGACCATAAGAAATATCCAAATGCTAAAAAAATAATAATATTAATTGGAAAATGTTTGTAAAAACGCGTACCTATTTCCCAACCAGCAATAAATGCTTCTCCTTTAGAAGAGGTGTCACAATTATTCAAAATGTGTTCAATATCATGAATATGAATAACGTCTTTACGAAACTTTGGGTTTGGAAAAGGAATGTTGATAAACCACACTTTGACATTAAAAGAGTCATAGGCAATCCCTCCGTTTTCAGGGACTCCATTGTTTAAATAAAACTCGTTTAATAATTTCTCTAATTTCATTAATGCATTTCTATATATTATTAATTCATCAATACAATGTACAAAACTGTTCTTAAAGCTTTGTAGCCCTCTCTTTATCTGTTGCTTATAGTGGGGGTTTTTTATGACTTGTTTTCTTTTGTCAATTAACTCCAATACTGATGTAGCAGACAACGAAGAACTTCATTTGGTTCAATACGCCAACTGCAAAATAAATTGTTGGATTGACTAAAGCCATAAATAGACTAGAAGAAGCTTAACCATACAAGGGCATTGGGTCAAACGACTTATCACAATCACAATTTGAACAATTACAAGGGTCACAAGTACAGTTTTCACAACTCCCGTCATTTTCACAGGAAGAGCATTTGCAATTGCAACGGTTATTAATTATATCTTTCATAATGAGTAAGATACAAAACTATTTTTAAAGCCTATAAATAAAGGTCAAGTGGTATTGATTCTTTGTAGCCCTCACTTAGCAGTTGCTTTTGGTGGGGGTTTTTTATGTTTAGAAGTACCTGAACTTACTCGAGAGGATATGCCTGTCGTTTAAAAGAAAACGCCACTAAAGCTAATTAGTGACGTTGGTATTTAAAATAGGATTGATATAAAAATAATTCTTCTCAAGAAATATTCATAATGCAATTAGTTTATTGGTTTAAAGCGCACTAAGGGTATAAACCTTTTTGTTAGCTAGGTCTTCTCCCAATGAAAGCGCTAATTTTTCGAATGCAGGGTCTTGCATCATTTCTCCTAATTTTGACATATCTACATCATATAAATAAACAGAAACTTTATTTGGGTCTTTTACATCTCTAAGGACAAGTGTTCTAGAATCATCACAAAACCGTTCTCTAGTCTTATTATCTTTTATAAAGCCTTTATACCATGTAGTATATCCTTTGGTTAATGGAATTATAACCGCAACATCCACTAATGAATCTGGTTGCACAGACATAACCATTCCTGTAGCATCAAAAAAGTCACCAGATTGAACAATCTTTCCTTCATTAATTACAAAATAGTGATAACCATCAACTGAAAAGCTTTTCCCTGAAGCATTACTGACTCCCTTCCAAGTTCCATAGACTCTTACACTTCCGTCAGCCTGAAGGGTTTCTTCATTTACTCCTGGAAGCCATCTTGAATTTTCAAAAGATACATCTGAAAAATTTGACATATAGAAATTCCCTTGCTCTAAAACTTTTTCATATCCAACGATTCCAGCTCCATACATTGGAGATTGATGCTCAATTTTTTCATCGGTCATAGAAACAAAATTTTCATAGTCTGTTGGCGACTCATAAGAAGCAAGATATTTTTGTGCTATTTCCTTATTCTCTTTAAATAATGACTTATCAGCATTTGAATTACAAGAAATAAGTGTTGTCATTGCTACTGCAATAATTAAATATTTTTTCATTTTAATTGATTTATGGTTAATAAGTCACAATTTATAAATATTATCAAACAATCACAAATCCCAGAACTTACTGAATAAACAAAGCCAAGTTTACACTTACTTCATTAGTAGCTTGTTTCATTCTAGGTAAAGTGTATTTTAGAACTTATTTAAGAGGATATGCCGATGATTTAGGTAATAAAAAAAGTGTTGATATTGATTATTAAATTTCACTTAATTTTGACTTATGGATACTGGATTACTTATCGCTTTAATTTGTTGTCTTGGGGGAGGTGGCTATTTACTTTTAAAGAAGAAATAAAAACTCTTAGAAAGAGTATAGAAGTTAAATGGAATAATTTTAACTTCATTCGTTGTATTTCTTCAGGAATAACTTTTATCCTACTGATTGTTTCATTCCTAATCTTAGATAAATAAAACATCTCTACTCCGTGTTTTTCTTCCTGAATTTAATGAAGAGGATATGCCGATACTTTAAATATCAGGGATAATTTCTAATTGTTGTTCAATTGGGAGTTGTAAAAAAGTATCAAATTCATCATAAAATTCAGCTGTTGAATATCCAAATGTAAGATTAAAAGCGCCTTCAAATCCTAGTTCTTTTAGGTTTGGATAAAATGTATCCAGAAGAACGTTTTGGTTATTGACCTTATTAGTCAAATAAGCTACTCCCCAAGAACCTAATTCATACCCGGCTTGATTACAAATCTGGTAAGTAAATTGATTTAATTTACCGTTAGGACAATTATCCTCTTTTTCTCTTTTGCCATTTTCCATTTTTCGTGTCATTTTTTCTCTTAACGAACCATACGATTTTTCAAATAAAAGAGTTCCATTATCAATTAGCTTAAATAAAGTGTAGTTAGCCATATATTCAGCTCCACCTTCCATCATCCAAATAGCTTCATTTGGTTTTACATTGTTATCTCTTTGCTCGTTATCTAAATTAAAAACACTTGCAAGCTGGAAAACGTGAAAATATTCGTGTAAAACTGTTTTAAAATCATCTTGAGGAGGAATTCCGTCAAACAAATTATCAAAACTAAAAGGATATGAACTAGATAATTTATGAATACCCCATTGAAAACCTCCATTGTGCCCAGCACCTCCTTGAGGCTGGTTATTTAGAATTACATTTTCTCCAATTTTTTGATAAGCAATCATAGAATAATCTAATGTCTCATCTGTTTCTCTGCTTAGGCAGTCTGATAGAGTCCATTGATTCAAATCCTCTCGCCTTTCGCAAAACTTATTAATTAGGTCTAGTGCAGCTTGTTTATCAGTACCAAATACCCAGTATTCTACAGGACCATATTTACCAAACTCATCAGCAGCTGTTTTTAAAGCAAGGTTTATTCCATTAACTACATTCTCTGATAAGTCTGAAGTAAAAAAAGCATTTGGATAAAAATCAACAATTTGTTCAGTGTAATCTGCATAAATATCATAATTAAATATTTCAGGGTCATTAGTTACATCTGTTGTATTAATTTCTACAGGTGTGAGAGATGGTGTTGCAGCCGTAGTTACATCTGTTGTATTAATTTCTTCAGGTGTGAGAGATGGTGTTGCAGCCGTTAAAGAATTGCTGTCTTCTTCTGTTGAACAACTGTAAATAAATACAATAGTTGTAAACAAAATAATAGAGAGAAAAAATGAATTTTTCATCGTTTATATCGGTTTATGCTTAATATGTTTGAATATAAAAAAATACTAATAATAGAAGGTTCTCTTTGCGGTTGGTGTCAAGGTAATTATTGTATGAAATTAAATTCTTCTTCTGAAACAATATACGGCCATCCGCTATCATCAAACTTAAGTTCACGTGTACCCATCTTAGGGACTCCATTCTCTTCACCGTCATAGTAATGAAATGAAAAACAAAGTCTACCATTTATTTCTTTTATCCCTGGGTGACCAGGACCTATATATTTTGTTTCTCCCAATAATCCTGACATTAGCGTTGTTCCAGGAAGAGCTACAGGACTGGCAACATCCCTCGGATAAGTATCAGAGAAAGAGCGTCCTTCTTTGTCTAAATATGGACCATAAATATTTTGTGAGCGACCAACAACAGTATAATATGTACTGTCTAATCCTATGCAACACCCTCCTAAACTTAAAAACAGATAATAATAGTCATCCTTGTGATAACTAAATGCGCCTTCTCCAAAGGTAGCTACCGTATGGAACGCATCTAACCCTCCTTCCTTATAAAAACCAGGTGTTTGCTGGTCAAACCCCTCTATTCTTCCAGTATTTTCATCCATATCGGCTATAACTATTACATTCTGGTCAGCCGGGTCCCACGAACCAAATGTCATGTAAAGCTGATTGTCGGTGTCTTTCCAAATATTGGAATCAATTGCTCTTGGACCTCCTCGGTCAAAAGTAATATTGTTGGAATAATATATAGGAATAGGCTCCATATTCCATTCTTGATTTGGATAATTTCCAGTTGCGTTTGCTCTGTATAATCCAGCAAACATAGCATCTTCTAAACTATTACTTTGAGCCCACCGACGACCTGGATTATTATAAAGGTGAAAGTATACTGTATTGCCATCAAGCAAAGAAGGAGCAACAGCGATGATATTATTATGTTCATTTTCCACATTTGAGTCGTAATCATACTCTTCCATCCATTGTCTGTGCCACCAAAAATCATCTCTTTCAGCACCTTCATCCCAATCTCCTTTTAATTCCCATTTTGGCTTTTCATTATTTAAATTTAAGGTAAAGTACCTTAATCTTTTCATAGGTGTTTGAACTCCGTTTTGTCCCGTGTTGTTTCCTGATGAAAAAACTGTAAAAATATTTTCTGATATTTCCGCGATGTTGGATACATCATGTGCGTGAAAGTTAAAAGATATTTTTTCAACTTCTTGTATTTCAGGTTCTGGTGCTTCAACGTTAGGTGAATCAGGCAAACCCTCTTCTTCTGTTGAACAGCTGTAAATAAATACAACGGTTAGTACTGAAATAATAAAAAATGAATGTAGTATTCTTTTCATTTTAATTGATTTATGGTTAATAAGCTGCAAATATATAAAACTCTTTCTGCTCCGTATTTATTTTCCTAAACTTAATGAAGAGGATATGCCAGTGATAATAAAAAACCCTCCACTTGGGAGGGCGTAATTTTAAATACTATTCACTTTGATATACGAGAGTTAATTCTGACCCAGGGTTCATTTGTCGTGAGCTACCTACTTTATCAGAAAGGACTTTAGTTATAAACTCGTTTTCGACAAAATAGTTGCTAAACTTTGCTCCTTCTACAGGAATATTCCAAGTAATGTGAGATATTTGCTCGTATGCATTTTCATTTCTGTCAATTACTTTTGTAAAACCCCACCATTTGTGATTTCCATTTTCAACTTGTTTTAGTACGTGTGGTTTGTAAATATTAGACTCTACTTGCTCATAATCTTCAGTTGTTTGATTCATCGGTGCAAAAGTCATTTTATCTCCAATTTTTAAAATATCTTCAGACCACGGCGTGGCATCTAGTAGTTCAATAGTATATATTCTTACTTGTTTTTTTACACTAGGACCATTGTTTACAATTTTATTTATAGTCCTAGATGACATTTTACCCTTTAAGCCAGTTTTCATAACTGAAATAGCTTTCTTCAAGTCAAACTTATTCATCCAATTTCCCATCTGTTCTTTAGAAGTGAATTGGTTAAAGACTACATAGTCTGCTGCTAATTCTCCATCATCGTCTTTTGGAGTTCTCTTCCAAACTGCCCACCCTGATTTCTCACCTGCATCTATAGATTTCTGATGATATACTTTCCAGACTTTTTCGAGTTTATGATAATCCTCTTCAGTACCCTCATTAAGAACAATGAAGTCAACTGTAGCATATTGTGAAAATCCGAAAAAAGGAACTAAAAAAAATATTAAAAACTTTTTCATTTTAATTGATTTGTGGTTAATAAGTAACTAATATAAAAAAACTCTACAATATCTCTGCTGGGTATTTTCCTCCTGAACTTAATTAATAAACAAAGGCAAGTCAATACTTACCTCATTCGTAGCTTGTTTCATTCTTGGTAAAGTATATTGTAGAACTTACTGAAGATGATATGCCTGCGGTTTAAAAGAAAACGCCACTAAAGTTAATTAGTGACGTTAGTGTTTATTGGCTTATTATTTATTAAAAAACTAGTCAAGCATTATAACTTTTCTGATTATAACAGATTCTCTTAAATCCCGAACTTTCATTATATTTTGATAATTTTTATCAGCATCCCAAGCTGGAGTATTTGCAGAAAGTTTAATTACATCAGAGTAGCTTGAAAACCAATCAACCGTTAGGTAATTCCAATAAAGGTCTTTACCATATTTATCAATTCTTTTACCCATAGACCATCCTGTTCGGAGTCCTTTTTTGTCTAAGCCATTTTTATAAATAGCTTTTTCCATATTTTCATAGGTTTTAAATTTTCCCTCAACAACTTTCATCCAATTTACAACGCCTACACTATCAGGTAGAGAAACATTCTCATCTCTTTTGATATCGGAGACAGTTACAACCATTGCCTCAGCGACGATTTCTCTTTTTTCCCTAACATCGTCCATTAATTTTCTCCAGTCTTCGTTTGTAATATCGGGAAGAGCATCACTTCTCATTTTTTTCCAACCATCACTGTTCATTTGTTTTTCCATCTGACTGATTAAAACTGGTTCAACTATTAAATGTGTGAATGGTGCTTGAGGGTTTCCAACAACTTCCCATAAATGCCATCCATTTTGATAACCAGCATCAATTCTCTCTTGAGCCATTTTTGAAAATTTAGTTTTTAAGTCTTCAGCATAATTATTTCCTGGTTTTACTTTAATAAAAGTTTGTTTTAAAACAACTTTATCTTGAGCATTAGTATTAAAACTTAATGCGATTAATAAAAAGAATAAAAAATATTGTTTTTTCATTTTAAATTGATTTATGATTAATAAGTTGCTAATATAATAAACTCTAACTCTACTCCTGAACTTAATGAAGAGGATATGCCGATGATTTAAACAGTTCCTTTTTTAGAACCGTAATAAAATAATCCTAGGGTTATTAATCCCATAATTATTACAGGTAATGGAGCAGTTGGCTGACCCGTAAAAACATTAATTAAATCAGGTAAAGCAAAGAATCCAGATAAGGCAAACAAAAGGAATGAAATTCTTTTTAAAACATTAATATCAGTAAAAGATAGTGAG
>Ga0209307_1000990_pt1 | contig 18075 bp, 23 predicted proteins | sample COGITO_mtgs_1105_FD_185519 | JGI IMG/M metagenome (GOLD analysis project Ga0209307, IMG submission 185519) | Pelagic marine microbial communities from North Sea - COGITO_mtgs_110530 (SPAdes) (version 2) | ecosystem: Environmental > Aquatic > Marine > Epipelagic ... | reverse complement strand
CTTCGGTTAGCTTAAGCTGTGTCTTACTGTCGATGATACTAGCAGCTAGTCCACCGATGGAACTTATGATCTGACCTATCATTTGCTATACTTCTCCTCATGTACGATCTTAGTGGGTGTAACTGTAGTCTTAGACTCCCGACCCATCCATATGCCGAAACAACCAGTTAAAGACCCCATACAGACCGATACAAGCCCACTCTGGGATACACTGGGGTCAGGTAACGACATAAACCAATGTACAGCTTGATACGTCAGTACAGTGACTGCCAGCATCATTAGCCTTGGTAGAACTTTCCAATCATCAAGTATCGTCATAGTTAACCCCTAGTTAGAGAAAGCATCATTTAATAGGATGATCTCTAGTTTCTGCACTTGTAGTGTTAATTCGTGTGTCGTTGATATGTTCCAACCAAGCAAGGCCAGAAGAGCAGCAAACAACACACCCATCATTGCCTTACTGTCCATCACCACTTCCCTTGTTTTACACCTAAGAAGTACATAGCTAGTATTAAAGCCCCAGTACCTGCTAATGCTACTGCAATACCTACAGCCCAGTTAATACAGTTGTCTATGAACTCTTGTTTCTTGTAGACTAACTCACGTTGTTCTTTACGTTGCTGTGCTTCTATTCGTACTATTTCGTCCCATGCGCTAGGGCCATACGTCCAAGAGATGTGTGCCTTAAGCTCCTCCCGCATTTCCTTTAGCTTCTGCTTCTGTGACCATATCTCTAGTGCATTAGATTGGTTGTCACTAAACATCTTGTACATAGGAGGGTTCTTAGCTTTGTCCTCCAAGAAGTCTAGGTCACTCACAGCCTTAGACCACTGAGACACTGCGCCAGTCATAGCACTAATCTCACGGCCTACGGATACAGCTTTCTTGATCCCGTTGTAGGCTGTAGTAGCCGCTGCCATAGCTGTAAATGGATCAATCATTTTACTTACTTCGCTCTGACATCTTCTCTACAGCAGAACGAATGGCTTTGATGTTCTCATCAATTCTAGCCATAGATACAGCTTGGTTTTGAACAGAGGTTTCAAGACGACCGACTCTCATTTGAGTCTCTGTAATATCCTTACGGTTACTCTCAATGTCAGACATCATCATAGATACAGTCCACACTATAGCTGCACCCTGAGTGATTAAACCAATAATAAGTCCCAATGGAACACTCTTGGACAAATGCCAGTTATCACTTTTGTCCATCAGTGTTACTCCACTATCTCGAAATGGGGGCCATCAATAAACGGTCGTCTGCCTTGGCTACGACGAAGGTCTATGTATTCGTTCATAAGGTCTTCGGCAGTACCATCCCATTCGTTAAGGGTCTTGTGCCAAGCGGCCCCCCAGCGAACATTAACCCCAAGTTCGATAGCAGCCTTACGGATAGCATCAGCAATCTCATCGTAAAGATTCAGTTCCCAACGGCCACCATCAACCCAAGCCATAAGGTCTACAGCTAAACCCTCAAGGTGCTTAGATTTCATCGTCTGTGATGCACCCTTGGCCACTAGGGCTTCTTGTTCTTTGACCGTGCGGAGACCACAGATCACACTAAAGTCCTGCTCAGAGATAGTAATGGCTTTCTCTACGACAGCAACCATACGGGGGTCTACCCCAAGTAGTCTATCTTTACTACGTTTGCCTAATTGATAAGTCATCGGGTATATCTCCTTAAGGTGCTACAGGCCAGTCATCCTCAGCCAAGTTAGGCCATGCGTCCAAGTCACTAATACCCCTTAGCTCCTGACGATAGGTAGCCCAAGCTGTCTTAACTTCGTTACTCAAGGGACTGTCGTTCATCTGTGTCCAGTCACTGTCTTCCAGTAGCTTGTTACGAGTTGTACGATGGGTCTCAGCAGCTTTAGCATCTAGTGTAGCCTGATATGCAGCCTCATGTTCAGCTTTAGTGGTTGTTACACCATCTTCGTCAGTCGTATCAGCAAACATATCTACAGCAGTGTACTCAATCATCCAGTAGCCAGCGATAATGTCCTCACCAACCATGTCAGGCATAGGTGCATCATCTTCTGTGTACTGACCAATGACAGGACGTGTGGGTAGAGCATTGCGCTGTACTGTCTGGTAAGCTGTAGGAGTAGGTTTAGCACCCTCTAGTACACCTACCATGCCAAACTTCTGCATGACACCCTGTGTGATGTTCTTAGGGAACGACACGTTAGGGTGATCCTTGCGTAAGTCACCGAATGTATATGGGAACTTCTCTACTGTTCCACCGTTTATTTTAGCATACATGTTGTGTTCTCCTTTATGTATTGCCGTGTGTTTAGTCCGTTAGGACGTTGCGTAGCTTATGCTATTGCGTAGAAGATGTAGGTTTCACCTGAAGCGTTGACGTTTGTGGCTGCAACTTGATTAACAGTGAAGCCACTGCTGTTAGCGTCTACGCTATCGTCAGACGTTACTTCTGCTGCTGTCGTGTTAAGACTTAGGTGCGGGTCATTGCCAGATATGATACCACGGGTAGTATCCCACACATGCCAGTCATTGCTTGCTATACTTGTGCTTTTGATGAGTACAAATCTTGCACCTGACGTAAAGCCACAGTCAATAGTCTGGCTTGATCCACCTGTTACATACTCTCCAGCCCCATTCCCAGTGTAGCCCCCACACTTAGACACACCATCTAGGCTTGCGAAGAGGTAGGCTATGTAGGTGTCTCCAGAGTTATTTACGTCTTGCTGAGTCCCAAGAGTAAATACACTTTCTGTTGGAGTAGTATTGTTCCAAGAGCCTGCACTTGTAGCACCCTTGGAGGTGAGGTTTAAGAACATATGGTAGTTGTTTCCATTGGAAGCGTGGTAAACCTTCCAGTTGCTATTTGAGGATGAATTTCGTTTCTTCACCCAGATCATCTCAGGTGCAACACCAAGGTTATGGCTTACAGTATGTCCTGCCGTTGAGTTACCCGTGTAGGCCACAACGTCGAAGTAGTTAGGCGCACGTTTCCACATCCAAGAAAGGTAGTCTGTGCTTGCTCCTGTACCTGCTGACCAACCCTCTTGGTAGTCAAACATCATATTAGAGTTAGAAGCCTCTGCGTTTGTAAGGTTCGTGAACATACGATTGCCTTGCTGTAATCGACTGCCTGTATCCCAGTTGTTAGAAATGTTCTTAGCTCGTGCAAATGCAAAATCTACAGGGAACCCGCTTGTGTAGGCTGGCTCACTTGCATTTCGTGTGCTTACATCAAACACCTCAGTCGCACTCTCAGGTGGAGCAAGAGGGCCACGGCGGATGGCGATGTAAATGTATTTGTTATTAAGAGCATTTACGTCTGCATGATTGTCTACAATGCTAAACCCAGTTGCTGTGGCTCCATAAGCCCTACCTTCTGCCTCTGCATCTGAAAGGTTTGGATTTAATGCTTGTAGCCCGACATTTATCTTTGGCGACCTAAAGTCCCGCATATTATCAACAAGCTCCCAGTTTGCGGAGGCACTAGCGTTTTTAATAAGCAACCACTGAGGCTCAAACCCCAAGTCAATCACTGGGCCAGTAGTAGAACCGTTACCAGTATAACTACCACACTTGATAATATCTTGGTCACTATCAGGGCCGAACTCACCGTCACCGTCATTGTGTGCGAATAGGTAGGCGACATATGTGCCACCGTTAGCGTTTACTGTTGAGTCAGGGCCAACGGTAAACACAGATGAAGTAGGTGCAGTATCGTTCCACTTCCCTGAGCTATCAATAGCAGCACTGGTAAGATTTAGTGTTAGATAATCTGTTTCTGCGTCTGATGCAATTCCTCTATGATATACATTCCAACTATTTGTACTATCAGTCCGCTTAACCATAATGCAACCAGGCGCACTACCTAAGTTATGACTGATAGTACGCCCAGCAACACCATTCCCAGTCCATGTCACCACATCAAAGAACTTAGGGGCTTTGCGGAATGTCCACGAAACGTGTCTAACAGATGAGTCATTTGCAAGTGCGGTTCCTAAAGAAAAACCATCCGTATTAAATGAACTGACGCCACTACCTGTAGTCTCACCACCATCGTAGTTTGTATTTACGAACTTACTAACACCACGTTCAGTATCATAAAGAAGATTACCACCAGCTCCGCTTCTTGTTTTCAGCCAAACCAAACCTCCATCACCAGCAAGGTCAATACCGTTAGTTATAGTTTGGGTGGATGGGCTTGTACCCGTATAAAGATAAGTGCTGAACACATTTGTAATATCAAGAAGAGGAATACCTTGGGTGTTAGCCGCTTGGCTCATTACTGTTTTAGTATTACTCATTAGGACACTCCCTCTGCGGCTTTCTTACCGTAATACGTTGTGCCACCATCTGTTGTAACGAAAGTGTATAACTCTTTAGTTGCTGTAGCTGTTGGTGCTGTAGCTAAATGCCACTTTACTGAGCTAGGCCATGTGATAGCACTACCGTCACCAATGATCTCTACAGAGAAACCTATGGCTGTACCTGTTGCTGGTGGGTTAGTGAACGACACAGTAGTTGCACCACTAGGGGTGAAGCTGAATGTAGTACCAGTGGAAAGGTCTAGGGATGCTGTACCTACACCTGTTGTTACTGTACCGTTACTACCTAAATACCGTGTGGCGCTAATGCCGTTCTTGATCTTAAATGCTTCCATAGATTCACTCTCCTCTATGTTATACGATTAGCTTGCGTTATCTATTGACTGAATACCAGTGTATGTCGTGCCGCCATCATCAGTCGTGAATGTAAACACGTCTGTCTCACTGATAGCAGGGGCAGAAGGTGCTACACCACCAGCCCACTCTATTGAGCTAGGCCATGTGATTGTGTAGGTTGATGCACCAGTAACCTTTAGCTGAAACGCTTGCACATCCCCAGCATTACTAATCGTGTATGTCGTATTAGCTGCTAGTGTGTCATCAAAGTAGTTACCTGTGCTTAGGTCAATGTCACTTGATGTAATACTACCGACTGTAACCTTAGTGTCCTTGCCGATAACGACAGGGCCATTCACTAAGAAGTCTTTATTGTTTGACATTACGAAGCTCCGTCGATTGCTTGTACAGCTTGGTATGTAGTACCACCGTCTGTCGTGTTGAATGTTAGTACGTCTGTTTCACCTATAGAGGGTGACGTAGGTGCTGTACCGCCAGACCATTCTATAGATGTGTCGTATGTGATAGTGTAAGCTGTGCCTACAGAGTCCAACAACAACGTAGCACCACTAGATGTCCCACTAGCAGCAGGGTTGGTTAGTGTTACTTGGATGTCAGACGTTGGGGTGACCTCAAAGACTGAACCTGTGGATAGGTCTAGTTCTGCTGTGGTTAGGACTGTGGAGTATTGAAACACTGTATCCTGACTAGACCCAACTATGTACATCTTAGTGCCATCATTGTTGAATACTACGGCACGAGGGTTACTTTCTTGGGCGTTTACATTAAAACTAATACTATCATAAGAGGCAGTGCTAATATCAAAACCTGTAGACAGAGAGTATTGAAATACTGCATCAGAACTTGCCCCTATTATGTACATCTTAGTACCGTCACTATTAAAAGACATATCCATAGGTGATGTCTCTTGCGAAGCAATACTAAAGCTAACACTATCGTAAGAAGCTGTGCTTAAATCAAAAACAGTAGATAGGCTGTACTGGTGTACCTCATCACTAATTTGTCCAAGCATATACAGTTTACTACCTGTACTATTAAAGGTTATTCCAGTGGGGATAGTGCCTTGGGAAGTTACACTAAGGCTAACACTATCGTAAGATGCAGTACTAAGATCAAAACCTGTAGACAATGAATATTGAAATATACTGTCACTAGTATTTCCTGTAATATACATCTTTGTGCCATCATTATTGAAAGCTAATCCATAAGGGTCAGTTTCCTGTGAGGCTACACTAAAGTTAACGCTGTCATAAGATGCTGTAGAAATGTCAAAAGCAGTAGATAGAGTGTACTGATGCACTTTATCGCTAACAATACCTAGCATAAACAGCTTAGTACCATCGTTGTTAAACCTTATTTTATAAGGAACCGTTTCTTCTGAACCAATACTAAAACTCTTATTGTCGTAACTAGCACTAGCTATGCTATAACCCACGCTCCCAGACACAACTGTACCCACAGCCTCCTGATATACCGTGGGTTGAATACCGTTCTTTACTTTGAAGTCTTTATTGTTTGACATGGTTCACTCTCCCCTTGTCGTTATCATCAAGTCAATGGCTCAAATAAGTTCTCTTTAGTTGTAAACTCTGTGCTTGTGGCAGAAGCTGGAGTAGCCAACAGACGAACATTAGAGCCTGACACATCTACATCGTAAGTAGAGAGAACAGTAGCAGTGCTTACTTCACCATACTGTGTAGCAGAAGCTGTAGTACCATTGTGGACGACAAGTAACTTAGTGATAGTACGCTCACCTCCACTGTCAGCAACTACCGTAAGCTCCATAGCCGTATAGTCAGCAGCAACATAAGTAGCAATGGCAGTCTCTGTCGTAGCTGTCGTAGTAGCTGTCTGTTCCGTAAGACCACCACCACCGCCGCCACCGAGTTGCAACCAGTTGGTTTCATCAAGCGAAGGATCGGTAGTACCTGACGTAGCTACAATACAACGGTAGTTCTGGAAGTTGATCGGAGAGTAGACAACGTAGCCTACAGCGTAGGATGTACCTGAGACCCACAGAACAGCCCCAGCAGAGGCAGCAGAGTTAGCAGCGGCTGTAGCTGAGTTAGCAGCGTTAGTTGCGCTTGTAGCAGCCCCTGTGGCGCTAGTAGCAGCATTAGTAGCAGAGGTCTCTGCCGCAGCAGCCTTGCCTTCAATGTATGTTCCAGCGGTATTAGTTTCACTTTGGAATGTAGGCAAAGCCCCCAGAAAAGCATCAGCCTCATCAGCGAAGTTAGCGGGGTCTTGTCTACTGGGGGGTGATGGTAGTGCCGATATTGGTGGGTATGCCATATTAAGTTAATCCTTCTACTTCAATAGCGCCGAATGATAGGGATGGGCCTTCAAGTGTTAAATCAAATCTACGGTAGAACCCATAGATAGTAGTGCCGTAGGATGTCTCTTCTGAACCCACATAAACGATTGGTGTTGCCCTAAAGTCAGCCAATGTTCTTTGTATCTTACGAGCGTTCTGTGTCTCAAACTGTACATCAAAGTCAGCTAACTGAGCAAAGTCCCTCTGAACAATGATAAAGTTACCAAAAGCATCTACTTCCTTGCGGGAGTAATCTTCGATGCTAATTGATGTACCGTAAGTCGTTAGCCCGATACCACTTAGGAACCCTAACACAATCTGCCCTAGTTCTGTAGTATCACCAGTTGCTGAGGTAACTGTAACCTCTACATTAGAGCCAATGTAAGGCGGTAGGTCTAGGAACTGTGCTTGTTCCCTTTGTACCTGCTCCTCGAAGAAATATGTGTACCAATCAACAATGTTTCTGTTGTCTAGCAGAGATACAGTTTGATTGTAGACCTCACCATCTCCACCGGCAGTAGTGTCAGTTACAGTCACGTTAGCTGAAATACCCTTGAGACCAAATAGGGCAACAGAGGTAACATTCGATGCTGGGTCGTTAAGGGTGTATTCGATAAGGTTAAGGTTAGTTACAGGATCACTAATTTTCTGATCGAAAGCCTTCCAACGGTTAGTAGCACCAATGTCAAGCCATGTGGCAGGGTCGGTAGCTGCACCTGTGGGATCGACATTAGTGTTATTGATTAGAGCTTCGTATATACGGTGGGTAACAGTGGAAATAACTCTGTCACCAACGACATAAGCAGTCCCACTGTTCCACACAGCATAATCATCTTCGGTAATATTAGTAGCAGTTAGAATACTATCCGTAACTGTCACAGGTTTGATTAGCTGCATCTATTATGTCCTTGTAGCTGGTAGACCGTCAACGTCCCACTTACGGTTAATATCGTAGTTACGTTTCACATACTTAGCATTACTTGCTTGCACCTGACGTTGCTCACTCCGTAGACCTGAGACCTCCCTACGAAGCTCATTGACAGCTTCCTTGAGGTCAGGGTCTTTGAACATACCAGAGGTTTGGTTATGCGAGAAGATACGGGATGGGCCAGTTGCTTCAAGCTCAGGGCCACGTTCACCAACCATACGAAGGCCACCAGAGTGATAACCACCTTGTGCATACATGGGTAAACCACTTGTAATAGCGGCAGTGTTAGAGTCAGCAGCAGTTACTACTGCCTTTTGAGCAGCTACCTTTGCAGCAGCAGCAACTTGAGCTTGTGCAGCAGCAGCTTGTGCAGCTAGAGCAGAAGCCAAGTTATTTATAGCTTGACCAATAGACAAGACAGATTGATTAAGGATTGGAAACTGAGCTATATATTCTTTGTGTTGACTTGCTATAGTTTCTTTATCCGCAAGAGCAGCCTTAAGAGTATCGACAGCAGATGTTACAGAAACCACATCTTCTGACAAGAGTGGAAACTGAGCTATATATTCTTTGTGTTGATTTTCAATAGTTGTCTTATCCGCAAGAGCAGCCTTGAGAGTATCGACAGCAGATGCTACAGAAACTACATCTTCTGACAACAGCGGGAACTGAGCTATATATTCTTTGTGTTGATTTTCAATAGTTGTCTTATCCGCAAGAGCGGCCTCAAGAGCAACTACAGCAGATGCTACAGAAACTACATCTTCTGACAACAATGGAAACTGAGAGACAAGCTCTTTATGTTGATTTTCAATAGTTGTCTTATCCGCAAGAGCGGCCTCAAGAGCAACTACAGCCTCTGCAACACTAAGTGCAGCTTCCTCAGTTCCTAGTAAGGCCTCTACTTGTTGGATTTGAAGGTCACGAGATGCTTCATTCTGAGAGATTTGTTCCTCAAGTAGAGCCACAGCTTTCTCATCCGCATCCATCGTAGCCTCAGCAGCATCACGACTGCCTCTGATAGCATTAGAGGTCGCAGCAAAGTCTCTGGCATACTCTTGGAAAGTACCAAAGAACTTTTCGCTTGGTTCGTTGAGAACCCCAAGTGCATCCGACAGTTTATCCATGTCAGTGCCACCAGAAGAGACGTATGACAGGGCTTGTTGTCGTGATGCAAAAGAGGTAGCCTCAGAACTTACCCTGCGACCTCTCAAGGAACTATCAAGCAACTCAAATATTCCACGAGAAGCATTGGCCTTTTGGGAAGCTATATCCAACTTAGAGTTAAGGTTATCAAGGATACTATCAAAAGATTTGTTAATGTTTTGAACTCTAGCCTCTACAGCCCTCTCAAGATCGGCTTGGGCAGAGCTTACAGCATCAACAGCAGCAGACATAGCTCTGTCCATTGAATCTCTTAAGGTACCATAAGCATCGTCCACAGCATCAACAGCAGCAGACATAGCTCTGTCCATTGCATCTCTTAAGGTACCATAAGCATCGTCCACAGCATCAACAGCAGCAGACATAGCTCCGTCCATTGCATCTCTTAAGGTATCATAAGCATCGTCAACAGCCTGTGTAGCAGCACTAACTACTTCATCCATTATCTGTCGTACAGCAGATGCAGCAGATTCAACTTCTCTTGAAGCCCCTTCGTAAGCAGAGTTAGCCGCAGTTAGTGCAGATTCAAGCTCACTTAAGGCAACCCTAGCTTTATTGGCAGCTATAGCTGAATCCTCAAGGGCGTAGATAGATTGTAGCAACCCTTTGTTAAGCTCATGTGTAGCTTCCATTTCAGCTTCACGTTGACGGCGCAAGAGTTCCTCTGAATTACCTTGAAGTTGTAGCAAACGAGTGTTTAGGTTGTACCTTTGCTGGGCGGCAGCAAGCAACTCGTTCATTGTCTCAAAGTGACCAGTCAGAGAGGCAAAGCTATCGCCCATCTTAGTGATCTCTTCGTTGATCTTCTGTAGCTGTTGCTCTTCTGTTAGACCTTTAAGAGACAGTTTGAACTGGTAGCTAAAGTCATCAAAAGCATCTGCACCGATACCTAGAGTACCAGCAGCCTCAATTATGCTTTGTTGCATGTTACCGATAGCTTCAATCAGTGGGTCAGCAACTTCTGCACTTGCAGATTCGTAACTTGTTTTCTTGCTACCTTTCAGTAGTCCAAACAAACGACTACTCTGGGTCAGCTTGAATGTTTCGATTGCTACGTCAAAACCTTCGACAGTAGTTCTTAAACCACTGTCGAGGAGCTTAGTCTTTTTGGTAAAGAGACCTACGACTACAGCTACAGCGGCAATAGCTGGGATTGCAGCACCTATGGTTGCCATCATGCCACCACCAGCGGCAGCAGCATTAGCGCCTACAGAAAATAGGCCACTTACTCCTCCACTCATGAAAGCACTACCAGCAGCACCCATGCCACCCAAGAGACCACTGCCAGCAACACCGCCACCAGCGAAGCCACCTATGGCACTACCTATCATGCCAGTGCCAGCACCTGCACCAACCCCCGCCACATTACCAGCGGCAGCTTGAGCAGCAAACCCTGAGCCACCTAAGCCAAGCGACAACATAATCTTGTTACGAGCGGCAGTGGCAATCATCTGAGCAATCATAGACTTGAAGGAATCTACAATAGAACTAGCGAAGCTCTTGAAGTCCTTTAGGCCACCAGCTATGAAGTCACCGAAGGCATTAGATACACTGTCAATAGCCTTAACCATTGGTGCTTCTAGTTCCTTACGGAGTGCCTCAGCAGCCTTCTCAGCATCTTCCGTAGCCTTAGTGGCTTTTCTGAGGTTCTTTTCATAGTCTTTTAGGAATTTTGTTGCCTCTATTGTGTTCCAATCAATGAAGCCACCACCCTGTTTACGGGGGTCGCCACCTCTGCCACCTTGAGGCTTTTGCTCAAACTGAGCTTGGAGCTTTTTAAGGGTTAATTGGTCAGCTAATTCTTGAGTGATACCTTTTTGGATGGAAAGGTGATATATTATGTTTTCAACAATACGTCCCTCAACGCCCTCAGCCTCAAGTTTTTTACGAAGGTTGTCTTGCTCATATATAAGAGCTTGCTGCTTATAAACAGAGGAGTCCTTGCCGTACTGTAGCTCTAAATCTAGGAGGACGTTCTTCTGCTTGAGAAGTTCTAACTCTTGTTTAGCGGATGTGTTAGCCTGTGCTATCTTATCTAGGTGTTTCTGGTAAGCTACTGTATGAGCGTCAAACCTTTTATAAGAAGTGTCTTGACTATCGTTAACCTCATCTTGAGCTACCTTAACTATCCCAAGTATGTTTACTAGCCTTTGAAACTCTTGTTCTGATGCAGTTACCTGTTGTAAAAACTCTATTTGCTTTTCTGTGAGATTATCTACACCACCCGCTGCATCTATAGCTTGACTGGAAAGGGCTTGTATTGCAGCCAAAGTCTCTTCTGGGCCTTTTGCCTGTCCTATTGCAGCAATGGCCCTCTGTAAAACTCTAGCTCTATCTGAGGTAGTATCGAATGTGACCCTTATGTCATCAAGCTCACCACCCATTAAAGCTCCGCCAAAATCCCAACTTGAGATAGCCTTGGCAGTAGCCTGTGCATCTAGTGCAACTTGACGTAATTTTAGGCTTTGTAGGCGCTCCTCTAGCTCCAAGATTTCTGGAGTAATACGACCATAGGTTTTAAGTAAGTCTTCTGTAGAGGAATTAGCCCCACTTGCCGCTGTTATATAAGATTCAAAAGAAGATGACAGACCATCCACAGTCTCATTTAAGCTCTTGCCAGAACCACTAGCTTCCATAAACAAGCGACCAACTGCGCCAATAATAGGTATGAGGATACCAAGGGCGGCAGATAACCCTACGGCAAGTCCGACACTAATTCCGAGGGGGCCAGCGAGGAGGGGTAGGATACCAGCCAACTGAGAACCTTGTTGACTAAATGCGACAAATGCACTTGTTCCACCTTGTACCTGTACAGCAAAGTCACCAAATTGATAACCAAGCTGTTGAATAGCCATGTTTGAGCCATTCATTCTGTTCTTGGTCTGGTGCAGTGCAGCATTTTGCTTTTGTGAAGCAAGAGTAGCCCTCTCCTGCCTCGTAGTCAAATACTCTTGTACTTTCGCTAATCTCTGAGCAGACTCAGCAGCCTTATTCTGAGCTACAGTCTGATTAACCATAGCGTTCTTATACTTGACGACAGCACCGTAAGCCTGATTGCCTGTCATTCCAGTCAGTCTCTTTAGCTCTCTTCCGTAAGCTATAAGTGCCTTCGTTTGACGATCCTGAGTTACAGTCCCAGCGACTATCTCCTTAGATAGTTTAGCTAGAGACTTCTCCATCCTCTCAACACCAGTGAGAGCCGTTTTAAGAGACTTACCCTTGTCAACGACTTCATATTGGATTTGAATAAGATCAGCCATTTACTTCCTCGCCAGTAGTTTTAATCCAGAGATTATCCAGAGACTTTATAATGCTTACCTCCCAAGGCGAAAGGTCTACACTTGTAATATCACACCATGCTTTAATGATGTCATAAGATATTGGGTTAGGGCCACTCATACCGTAAGTTCTACCATCGTGTAGTTCTATGAAGGTTGCCCATAAGTGAGAGGCTGCATCAGGGAAGATTGCGTCAGCATTAGCTTGCTCAACTTCCGCTAGTTCTTTGCCTAGCTGTTTGGCGACTTGGGCTAGGTGGTCGGCCTCTGTAGCCTTACCTTTGCTACCAGAGACCTTCCTACCCATCTTAAAGGAATACTCAGCGTACTCCTCTAGTTCAGCCCTTACTTGTCCAAAAAAGCCTGTGCATCACCCAAGGCAGCATCAACCTGTTCACGAACCCAAGGGAGTGCTTCAAACACTTCTCGTACCTTAGCTTCTGTACAGTCTGGTTGTTCACCACTGAGGGTAATGTTCCATCCACTCACGCACTTTACCAGAAGGTCTAATGCGGATGCTTCAATTTCCTCAGCAGTGAGGTTGAGCTTACCACCAGTCCGTTGCGCTTTCATCAAGCGGCGGTTCTGTTGAGCGTGAGAGATAGTTTTGTATTTCTTCGAGTATGGCCCATGTACTGTAATGGTCATCTCTGAACGATCTTCGTTAGTCAGGATTTCAGAGTTAACGGGGTTGTACAGGGTTACGTCTGTAGTTTCTTTAGTAGTACCAATGTTCATCAAGTCCATATCGGGATTCCTTTTGATGTGTTGTCGAGGTTATGTCGGGTGATTTATAGTGGGGAGGCATCAGACCCGACACCAACGCCTCCCCGCCCTAGCTAGGGATTACGCTGTGCGTGTCATCTTCAAGTTTGTGTTCTCAACTGTGTCGTACAGAGCCACGAATGGCAGTGTAATCAGACGAGACTGAGGGTTTTGAAGTGGTACAGACGCACCATTATATTTTACACGAGGGAACTCAAATGTATATGCGTTGGAGCCTGTAGGATCGTCAACAGACACTGTGATTGAGCTTTCTGTTTCATTCAAGAACTTGTTGATGAGTGTTTCATCTTCGTAGTAAACTGTCATTGTACCTTCAACAACAGCACTACCAAACTCAAGTGATTGTGCATTGTCAGCGCCAACTACGAAGGTGGGAGCCAAAGAGTTAGAGAGGCTAAAGTCAATCGAAGTAACGATGGAAATACCTGAGCCACCATCTGTGATAGTACCTGAGTAGCTATCGAAAGGTGAGTTAGTTGTCGAAGCTGTTGGTGTACCACCAGTGGAACCTGTTGTACCAGCCTGTGTCATACCTTTGCCAACCATGTCGAAGGTCGCTGTGACCATTTGGTTAGGGGCGATGGAAAAGCTGGCGGTAGAAACTGCCATGCCTGTGAACAGACGGAACTGAGCAATGTCGTTAGCTGCATCTTCGATTGTAAAGAACTTAGGTGTAGTTCCAACCTTCAAGATGTTTGTAGCATACGAGTTAAAGAAAGCTGATTCTAGCAGTTCGTCATAGTCACCTTTACGGAGATCAACTTCGATAGAGCCACCAGCTTGCTTGTTACCGTGACGGTCAACTCGTGTCATACGGTCAGCTTGGATTTCATTACCTTCAACACGATCTTTGGTCAAGTCCAAGGAGTGTGAGTTAATAGGAAGGTTAGCGAAAGTGGGCGTGGATGGCGTAGTGCCGAAAGATGTCTCTGCAATGTACGAGAGACTGGAACGGCTACCTTGTGCAAAAGCCATGTTTATTCTCCTTCAAGAATAGTGTTAGTATATGTTGGTTTCTTAGCTTTGGGCTTTTCCGTGCAGGAAGGGTCAACAGCCGTAGCTACTTTAGCGGGAACCTCATCTCCGATGAGATATGTCTTGCCTGAGTAGACAAAATTCTTACTTGCTTTAGTCATAGTGGTTCTTTCTTTATGAGTAGATATACCAGCCGATATTAACTACCGTGTAATACCACGGGCTATCTACGAAGCCATTGTCTCTCTCAGCGTAGTCAATGGAGACTATGAAGGTCTCAGCATCACCGTTAGTAAAAGAAATGTCTGTTGTAGCTTCAAAGGCTGTCATAACCTTGTTGGATATATCGTCAGCAGTAGACGGGCCATTACCTTCGGGTGTGTAACAGAATACACGGAATACGCCTTGATACCGTTGTTGCGGATTTAAGCCTCGTACAGCGGGTCTACGAGACGTTGGGACAAAGGATACCTTGAGGAAGCTAGTGCCTGTCTGAGGCTCAAATGAAACGTTCTCATAGGCTATTCCAGAGGGTAGTCCAGCGGTGTTAGCTAAGTGGCTCTCAAGAGCGGCACGAATGTCATTGTAAATACTCATCCGAACTGGTTCCTAATCTTTGCGAAGACGTGGTATCCCGAGCGTCTCCAGTTAGTACCATCCTCAACATCTCTAGCGTGAGGGGATCGGTTACGAAGAGTAAACCTTGCATCACCAGACTCTAGCATTGTCTTAAAGTCTATACGATCTATGTCACCGATAAGCTGAGAGTAGGCTTGGTCTTTCATGGCTTGTGGGTTCTGGTTCTTGGGCCTGTTGTCTGAGCTTCTGCTCCTACCGCCACTAAAACCCGCTTTACCAATGGAAAATGAGGTTACATAAGCACCTGTGTCGATAGATTGGTCAGGCACAGCAACATAAACTGCGTAGGAAGCTATATCATCAAACTTTTGCTCAACTTCATCAGCTACTCTGTTTTCTATCTTATCCTTAAAGGCGTTCATTGTTGCTTGAATACTCATTAGTCTCTAACCTCACACACATAACAGATGGCGAGACCATCACTGTAGAAGGTTTGCACCGATACGATCTCGTATGTATTACCGAGACCGATAACCTTATCTTCATCGTCAGGGACGACAGCAAGACCTAGTGCTGGAATAATACAGCGGCTAGACCCACGACGAACTTCGTCACCAATGGGAAGCCCCACAGAGAAATTAAAGAAGTAAGAACTTACGGTGTAGTCTGTAGTAGCTGCACCATCTACTGCACCTGTAGCAGGGTTGTAGGTTCCAGTCGTACTGGTCTTCCTGAGTGTTACATCTGAACCAAAGTCTCTCACGAGATTTAGTAGGTCAAAGGAGCGGAATGACATATCTTACTCCTTATTCGTATTCAGGTGTTTGGTAGCTTGGTGGGTTCTTGAAACGATCTCTGCGGAAGGAGCCTTCGATACGGTTAGTATTAGCTCGTACAGCTTCCACGCTACTCTTGGTGATACCACCAGCTAGGACACCTACAGCAGCACCTGCGGTCTTACCTTGGTACTCTAGGTCATCTGCAAGGGCTTTATACTGCTTGGCTAAGTCGGAGTAGTCAGCACTTAAAGCACCACTTAGTTGTGTCGTTACTTGTCGGGAGTATTTAGCTGAGATAACACGAGCGGCCCAAGCACCAGAGTAATATACATTGTTCCCATTCTCAGAAAGGGCAAACGTAACCTCTTCGTTTTGAACCTGTTGGTCATCAGTGTTAGTATCGCCAACCAATAGGCGTACTGTATTGAGACGACCAGAGGCCGTGGTAGTGTCCAAGTCTGTAGGATCGTAAGACCATGCCATGTAAGTCGTCTCCGTTGTTATTAGTCAGCGAGAACCTTGTCTCGAATGTCGTAGAAGTCTTCCGTAATCCAGCGATTAACATTAAGGAAGCGCCTGATTAGGCCACGTTGCTTGTCGTCAATCTTAGACTTCTTACACTTCTTAGCTTCAAACTCTGTCTTACTGGAGGTACGTTTGTTTACCTCGACATTAAGTAGGTTAACTAAGGTCTCTAAGTCTTTACCAGCTAGTTCAGACAGTCGATCTCCAACCTTGTTCTGAACCTCAAGTTCTTTGTTGTGGTGAATGTAACCAGCGGCGTATAGGGTAGAAACCTTGTCTTGGTCTATTCCTCGCTCTGCCCAGTTAAAGTGATCTCCACGTTTCCAATTCGTATTATCCGCCAGTAAAGGCATCTTGATAAACACAGGCCAATCGACCTGCCAACCCAAGTATGTGGGGTGCATAGGGACTCTCCATTATATGAATACTGTTATGTTCTGTTATATATTGGGTTGTACCCCAAGCCGTTAAGCTCAGGGTACACCTTTAGTATTGTCGCTTAGGCGATTACGGCTGAGAAGAAGTAACCCAAGTCAGCGCCTGTGACTTTCATGTCATAAGCCATCTTAACTTGGATGTGTTCTGCAACCTGTTGACGCTTGAGAGCATCGTCAGAGAAGGACTCAACGGTAACACCGAGGTTGTTTACGCCGGGAACTGAGTTCCATGCGAATGTCAGACCAGCGGCAGGGGTCATCAGACCTGATGCACGAGGTGTGTGTACCAACAGAGCGTTCTTACCACCGATGAAAGAGTTGCTTTCAGCAAGACCTTCGGCAGCACCGTTCTTAACAGCTTCCATGACGTAGAAGTTCTCTACTTCAAAGATTTCTGCCAGTTTAGCATCTGTAATCAAAGCTGTGTTTGTTACAGTTGCGCCACCGTTCAAACGGGCGAGGATGTCTGGGTGGTTAACCAAGATGTCACGAACTTCTTTACCAACAACCATTGTGTTTGGCTTGAAGCCACCTGATGCCAACTGCATGGTACGACGACCATTAGTTACGTCAGAGATTGGTGTGGAGTTAGTGTAGTCAGACCACAGGTTACCCGGTGTTACGTCTGTAGTCCAGACACCAGCCTTGAAGAATGTGTCAGCGAAACGCTCTTCACGGTCGATCAACAAGCGAGTTGTCAATGTCTGTGCGCCAGCGGAACGGATTTCCAACATTGCATCTTCGTTAGCGATAGTCTGCTCATCGAAGTCCATGCCGAGGCCATACACGTCAGCGTAGTAAGCATCGTTGGAGATTGCCATACCGATGCGGTTAACTTCTGTGCGTGGCGCAAGTTTCTTTACGTCACCAGAGCGGTTCATGTTTGCCCGGTCATAGGTGTAGAACTTGTCAGACTGACGAGCAACGCCTACGGTTGGGAATACTTTATCAGCGACAAAGTTAGTTTGTTCTTGTACATAGGCCAGTGTCAAGTTAGACAACGGCTGGTCAATATGTACCTGAGATGGAGTCAATAGTGGCATTGTGTTATTCCTTAAATGCTAGATTAGGCGGCTGCGTTGCCACCTTGGATCATTTCGATTTCGATGATCTGACCGTCTACACCGTCTTCACGAGCGTATCCAAGAATTACATCACCAGTTGCTGCAAGCAAGGCTGTACCATCAGCGCCAGTTTGGATTTGGTCACCAGCGGTAATTGCACCACCAGCTTCTACCATGACGGAGCCAGAGACACATACGGTCACGGCAGCGCCAGCAGCAGCGCCAGCAAGACATACGCCCATAGCGTTTTCACCAGCGGAGTCAGCCAGATCAACTTGACCATCGGCTTCCAGAGTTACGAATTTGAATTGTGCTGCGGAAAGGTCTTCCCCAGCGATAAAAGTGCGGTTATCACGAGACTGCATAACGGCCATTGTTATTCCCCTTTGTAGGATTTAGTGATGAGTGCTTTGCCTTCGTCGGTCTTAGCTACAGCAGCATAAGCCTTGGCGAACTCACTCTTTTTCAGTTGGTTTTCGTCCATGTAGGACTTTACGAGAGCATCCAGTTTGTCAGCAGAGGTAGCGAACTCACCGTCTACATCGGACTTACCAAATTCTTGCATGGAAGCAGCAAAGGCAG
>Ga0209307_1000979_pt1 | contig 18169 bp, 14 predicted proteins | sample COGITO_mtgs_1105_FD_185519 | JGI IMG/M metagenome (GOLD analysis project Ga0209307, IMG submission 185519) | Pelagic marine microbial communities from North Sea - COGITO_mtgs_110530 (SPAdes) (version 2) | ecosystem: Environmental > Aquatic > Marine > Epipelagic ... | reverse complement strand
AAAATGCTATTGAACGTATTTAATATATAAAGTCCTTTTAATATTTAACCAATTGTTAACAGCTAAACAATGATTTAATTTTCAATTTGCAGAACTGTTGTAAAATTCGAAATCACTACTACTAATTCAGAATTTTTTATGGAAGAAAATACGCCAATTAACATGAACGCTATTAACGAGAAAATTGCTCGTGAAAGCGCTTTTATCGATCTATTGATTATAGAGATGAACAAGGTAATTGTGGGTCAGAAGCACATGATTGAACGTTTATTGATAGGGTTATTGGGGCAGGGTCACATTCTTTTAGAAGGTGTGCCTGGGCTAGCAAAAACGCTTGCCATAAACACCCTTGCTAAAGCTGTAAAAGGAAGTTTTAGTAGAATACAGTTTACACCAGATTTATTACCAGCAGATGTTGTAGGTACTGTGATTTACAATATGAAAGAGAATGATTTCTCTATTAAAAAAGGACCAATTTTTGCACATTTTGTGCTTGCAGATGAGATAAACCGTGCACCGGCAAAAGTGCAGTCTGCTTTGCTAGAGGCAATGCAAGAGAAACAGGTAACTATTGGAGACCAAACGTTTATTCTAGATAGGCCCTTTTTAGTAATGGCAACGCAAAATCCTGTAGAACAAGAAGGAACGTATCCGTTACCAGAAGCACAGATAGATCGTTTTATGCTTAAAACGATAATTGACTATCCCAAACTTAATGAGGAACAAATGATTATGCGTCAAAATCTTTCTGGAAAATATGACACGGTAGTGCCCGTTGTTTCTTTAGAACAAATACAAAGTGCGCAGAAAGCGGTGCGTGAGGTATACATGGATGAAAAAATAGAAAAATACATACTAGATATCGTATTTGCAACACGTTACCCAGAAAAATACAATCTTGAAAGTCTAAAACCCCTTATAAGCTTTGGAGCATCACCTAGAGGGAGTATTAATTTAGGAGTTGCAGCCAAATGTTATGCTTTTATTAAAAGAAGAGGTTATGTAGTTCCAGAAGATGTGAGAGCCGTAGTACATGATGTATTAAGGCACAGAATAGGAATTACCTACGAAGCCGAAGCTGAAAACGTTACCTCTGAAGAGATCATTAATAAAATTGTAAATGAGGTAGAGGTACCTTAGAAATTTGAGTTTGCGTATAAATTATACATACTTCTTAAATACCGCATAGTTCTTAAAATGGAAACTAAAGAATTACTTAAAAAAGTTCGTAAAATTGAGATAAAGACACGGCGTCTCTCTGACCATATTTTTGGCGGGGAATACCACTCTACCTTTAAAGGACGAGGAATGACGTTTAGCGAGGTACGCCAATACCAGTTTGGAGACGATGTTAGGAGTATAGACTGGAATGTTACTGCACGTTATAACGAACCTTATATAAAAGTTTTTGAGGAAGAGCGCGAGCTTACCATGATGCTTATGGTAGATGTTAGTGGTTCTGGCTTATTTGGAACTACTTCACAATTTAAAAATGAAATTATTACAGAAATTGCTGCAACACTTGCTTTTAGTGCGCTACAAAACAATGACAAAGTAGGACTTATTTTATTTTCAGATCAAATAGAACTATTTATACCGCCTAAAAAGGGCAAAACACATGTTCTCAGGATTATTAGAGAGTTGTTAGAACTAAAGCCTAGAAGCACCAAGACAGATATCACTTTTGCCCTAAAGTATCTTACAAATGTGATGAAGAAAAAAGCTATTGTATTTTTACTTTCAGATTTTATTACAACTGGCTATGAACACTCCTTAAAAATTATTGGGAATAAGCATGACCTAACAGGAATTAGGATCTATGATAAACACGAAGAAACAATACCAAATTTAGGAATGGTTCCTATGCAAGATTTAGAATCTGGAACCTTACAGCTTATAAATACAAAATCTAAGGTAGTCCGTGATTCTTATGCTAGAGCATATAAAGAAAATGTAATCCAATTTAAAGAAGCTTTTAAAAAGGCAGGCTGCGGTGTTTTAGATTGCCGACTAGACGAAAGCTACGTTAAAAAATTGCTAGGATATTTTAAGCGAAGATGAAAAATAAAACCGTAAAAAAATACCAGCTTAGAACACAAGGCTTCTGCACGAACGCTACACTTAGCTTAGTGCTATTGCTGTTGCTTTTCTGTCTGCAAGGATTTGCACAAAAATCTCCAAAAGTAACTACAGAGATAGATACCAACTTTATAAAGATAGGAGACCAACTTACATGGAAGGTAACCGCAGCTGTAGGACTTAAAGACCAAGTGATATTCCCTGAGGGACAAACCTTTTCACCTTTAGAAATGGTGCGGTCTTTTGCTACGGATACTACTAAAAATGAGAATCAGATATTATTAGAAAAACGCTATGCATTAACTCAGTTCGATTCTGGTAGCTACAAATTACCAATGCAACGTATAGAAATTAATGGTAAAGGGTATTTTACAGACTCCCTCTTAATAAAAGTAACTTCTATTCCTATAGATACTACTGTTCAAAAATTATACGATATTAAGCCGCTCATTGCTGTTAATGAAAGTGCTCCTACCTATTGGAAATACTTTTTTATAGGTTTACTATTCTTATTAGTTGTTGGCGGTCTAGTTTATTGGTTTGTTATTAGGGAAAAACCATTAACAGAAGAAGAGAAGGTAGCCTTACTCCCCCCTTATGACCGAGCCTTGCTAGAACTTAAACGTCTTGAAAATTCTAAGTATTTGATTAAAGATGAATTTAAAGAGTACTATTCTGAATTAACTGGTATAGTGCGTTCTTATTTAGAGGAAGATGCACATGTATCTGCACTAGAGAGCACCACTGACCAGCTTATTACAAAATTAGAATTATTACGAGATTCTGGCAAATTAAGCTTGGACAAAAATACTATAGATAAATTTAAAAGTATTTTACAAACGGCAGATTTAGTAAAATTTGCTAAATCTAAACCTGCTATGGCTACGGCGGAGAAAGACAGGCTTGTAATTACACAAATTGTAGAGAAAACACACGAGGCAATTCCAGAACCTACACCAGAGGAGTTGATGCAAGAAGCTGCATACCAAGAAAAAATAGAAGACCACAAGAAAAAGAGACGCATTGCACTTGGAGCTATTACTGTAATAGGATTATTTTTAGTAGGACTAATTATTGCTGGCTCACAACTTGGCTTTACAAACCTAAAAGATACCGTATTAAGACATCCAATTAAAGAATTGTCAGAGCAAGAATGGATCACCAGCGCTTATGGCTTCCCCCCGATTTCTATAGCTACACCGGAAGTATTAACACGAGATAAGAAATCAAACCCAGCAGAAGGCACTAGCACTATCTTGAATTTTGACTATGTAAACGAGGATGCTTTGTTTACCATACGCTTGCAGACGGCTACATTCTCAAAAGACGCCACACCAGATTTTAAAGAAATTTTAGAGCAGATAATAACAGGTTTTGAAGCTAAGGGCGTTAAAAATATTACTACTAAACAAGAAGAATATACTACACCTAGTGGAACAAAAGGTGTTAAAGTTTTTGGTACTGCCAAATTCCGCAATCCTAACAGTAAGAAACTACTTAAAGGTGCTTATACTATAGTCTTGTTTGGAGGAGAAGGCTTTCAACAATATGTGATCCTAACTTGGGAAGCGGATGATGTATATGCGAAGCAAATAACAAATAAAGTGCTTAGGAGTATTGAAGTAAAATCTGAAATCTAGATGCTAGAAAATATAACTTTTGCTAACCCAGATTTGTTTTGGCTTTTTTTACTATTGCCATTGGCTATTACGTGGTATTTTTTTAAGCGAAAAGAGTCCGTTGCAAGCGTACAAATATCCTCACTTTCTGGTTTTAAAAATCAAGGAATCTTACCTAAATTAAAACCTGTATTATTTTTACTCAGACTCTTAGCCATTAGTTGTATTATCGTGGCAATTGCCAGACCACAAACTCAAGATATATCTACAAGAACCAAAACAACCAAGGGTATAGATATTGTAATGGCTATAGATGTTTCGTCTAGTATGTTGGCTAGAGATTTAAAGCCTGATAGATTAACTGCTCTAAAAAAAGTTGCCGCAGACTTTATAAAGAAAAGACCGAACGACCGTATTGGCCTTGTTGCATATGCTGGTGAAGGGTATACAAAAACACCTATTACTACAGACAAAAAAATTATATTGAGCTCTTTAAATGATATTACCTACGGACAATTAGAGGATGGTACTGCTATTGGTATGGGACTTGCTACTTCCGTAAACCGATTAAAAGAAAGCACGTCTAAAAGTAAGATAATTATATTGTTAACAGATGGTGTAAACAATGCAGGATTTATAGAACCACAAACCGCAGCAGATTTAGCCTTAGAGTTTGGAATAAAAACTTATACAATAGGTATTGGCACAAATGGCAACGCACTTTCCCCTGTAGCTTACAACCTTAATGGTTCTTTTAGGTACGGGATGAGTAAGGTGGAAATAGATGAGGAGCTTTTAAGAAATATAGCTAGTACCACTGGCGGGAAATATTTTAGAGCTACTACTAACGAAACGTTAGAAGCTATATATGACGAAATAAACAAATTAGAAAAAACGGAAATTGAAGAATTCAAATATTACCGCTTTGAAGAAAAATTTAGGCTTTGGGTTACTTTAGCCGGGGTTCTATTACTACTAGAGTGGTTGCTTAGAAATACGCTTTTTAAAAGTTTTTTATAGCATATGATACAATTAGAGGAGAAATTATATTTATACCTTTTATTCATAATACCCATAATGTTAGGTGTTTTTGTTGGTGTGCACTTATGGAAAAAAAGAACGCAAATCAAATTCGCAGATCCGTCTGTAATAAAACGCTTGGCTCCCAACTATTCTACTAACAAAACAACTCTTAAATTTGTTTTATTTCTTCTCGCTATTGCTGGTCTAATAATCGCCCTAGCCAACCCTAAAATTGGGACTAAACTAGAAACTGTTAAGAGAGAAGGTGTAGATATTGTTTTTGCAGTAGATGTATCTAAAAGTATGTTAGCAGAGGATATTTCTCCCAATCGCTTAGAAAAGGCAAAAAGATTGGTTTCAGAAATCATAAATCAGTTGGCGAGCGATAGAATAGGAATTATTGCGTACGCCGGGCAAGCATATCCTCAACTTCCTATAACTACAGATTATGGTGCTGCTAAGATGTTTTTGCAGGGCATGACTACAGATATGTTAACGTCACAGGGTACCGCTATTGACCAAGCTATTACCCTAGCTACTACTTTTTTTGATGATGAAGAACAAACAAATAGGGTGCTTTTTATTATTTCAGATGGGGAAGATCATTCGGAAGAGGCTACATTAGATGCTATAGAAGCGGCAGTTGATGAAGGTATTGCTATTTATACGATTGGTGTTGGAACTGCTAAGGGAGCACCTATTCCTTTAAAACGAAATGGCATAGTAGAAAGTCTTAAAAAGGATAGACAGGGAGAAGTAGTAATATCTAAGCTAAACAAAGACATTTTGCTTTCTATAGCAATTGAAGGAAATGGAAAATATATAGAAGGTGCCAACACAGTAGAAGCGGTTGCCAGTATAAGTGAAGAATTGCTACAAATGGATAAGAAAGAATTTGAAGCCAAGCAATTTTCTGAATACAAAGATCAATTCCAATGGGTTTTGGGTGCCGTATTATTATTTCTATTCTTAGATATTTTTGTTTTAGAAAGAAAGACAAATTGGTTAAGAAAACTAAACTTATTTAATGAAAAGTAATGGATATGATACGAATTTTAATTCTGGTATTTCTATTCTGTATTTATTTACCAATAGCAGGGCAAGACACAGAACAGGAAAAAATTGCATTGAAAAACTCTATAGAATACACGCATGATGGAAATAAAAAGATAGCTGAGAATAATTTTATAGCAGCGGAGACTTCTTACAGAAACGCAATTGCTAAAAGCAATAAAAATACTATCGCTCCTTTCAACTTAGGTACAGCTTATTACCAAAATAATTCTTATGGTGAGGCTTTTACAAGATTTAAGGAAGCTGGTGAGACAAGTACTTCTCTAGAAGAAAAACATAAGGCGTTCCATAATATGGGTAATATTTTTATGAAACAGAAAGCATATGGCAAAGCAGTAGAAGCTTATAAAGAGTCCTTACGCAACGATTCTAAAGATGAGGAAACTAGATATAATCTTGCTTTAGCTAAAGAAATGTTAAAAAGAGAAGAGCAAAATAAAGATAAAGACAAGAACGAAGAGCAAAATAAAGATAAAGACAAGAACGAAGAGCAGGATAAAAAGGACAAGAACGATAAAGAAGAGAAGGAGAATAAGGAGCAAGAAAACAAAGAGGAAGGAGACCAGGACAAGGAAGAGAATAAAGATAAAGACGAGAATAAAAAAGAAGATGGTAAGGATGATAAGAAGAATGAAGACGAAAAACCAAAAGGAGATAAAAAAAACGAACCCACAGAACAGCCAAAAGAGAACAAACTCTCTAAACAACAAGTAGAAAATTTACTCAGAGCGATGCAAAATGCAGAGAAAGAAGTACAGGAAAAGATAGATGCTAAGAAGGTAAAAGGCGCTAGAGTAAACACAGAAAAAGACTGGTAATAACCTATGTATCTAAAAAAAATACTTTTTATAGCATATATTTTGCTTACGAGCTGTGTTCTTAACGCACAGGACAATAGTGATGTAACGTTTACAATGGCTGTAAGTAAAGATAAGCTTGGGCTAAATGAACGCCTGAGGGTAGACTTCACCATGAATAAAGACGGAGATAATTTTAATCCTCCAGATTTTAATGGGTTTAGAATACTTATGGGACCTTCACAATCAATTAGTTCTTCATGGATTAATGGTGTTAGAAGCTATTCTAAATCTTATTCCTACACCCTATCTCCTACTAAGAAAGGGACGCTAACAATAGAACAATCTAGCATTGTTATAGCGGGTAAGCTTTATAAATCGTTAGCTAAAAAAATAGAAGTAACCTCAGCAGTTGCAGCTCCTAACAGTCCAAAGACAGCGGGTGATATTGCTGATGAAAATTTGCATCTGGTAGCAGAAGTTTCTAAATCCTCTCCTTACTTAAATGAAGCAGTTAGCGTTATCTATAAACTATATGTAAGTCCAAACATAAGCGTATCAAATTACCAACCGTTAGACAACCCTACATTTAATAATTTTTGGAGTCAGAACATTAAAGTAACAGATCTAACTGCAAAAAATGGCACCTACAAAGGGGAGCCCTATAGATATGTAGTTTTAAAGAAGGTGGTGCTCTATCCGCAGAAGATAGGCAAACTGGAAATAGAACCTCTTTCCTTAGATGTTACCGTGGATGTGCCTTCTAACAGAAGAGATTTTTTTGGTAGCCGTTTGTACAACCAGACACACAAAGTTGTTTTTGCTGGCAGACGAGTAATTGATGTTAAACCATTGCCCTTAAAAAATAAACCAGCCGATTTTGGTGGCGCCGTGGGTGATTTTGACTTTCAAGTAAGTGCTACCAAAACAAGCTTAAACGCAACTGAGTCTTTACAAGCTACTGTAGCAGTTAGTGGGGTAGGAAATCTGAAACTATTCAAATTACCAATTTTAGAGGTGCCAAGTGCTTTGGAAGTTTATGATCCTGAATTTACCGAAGAGGTACGCACCAATTTTAGCGGTATGCAGGGTAAAATTAAAAATGCATATACAGTAGTGCCAGCTTTTAAAGGTAAATACCCTTTGCCTCCGCTCCGCTTTAGTTTTTTTAATCCTAAAACAGAAAAGTACACGACTATTAATTCTAAGGAAATAATCATAAATGTTTTAGGTGGACCCCAGAATACTAATATTCCAAATTCTGATAGTAGTGCTAATAAGCAAGGTGTTATAAGCTCTAGTCAATTTAATTTTATAAAATTACAACCAAATTTACAGGAGATTTCAACGGGTGTATTTTACAAATCTTGGCGTTTTTATTTATTTCTGTTATTACCAGCACTTTTTATACCCTTGGCTATTTTGTTTAAACAACGAAGTAAAGAAATGGCTAATGATGTTGTTGGCGGTAAAGCCCGAAGAGCTAGTAAGCTCTCTAGAAAGTACTTATCAAAAGCAAAGAAAGCACTTGGTAATAAAGAGTCTTTTTATATAGCTTTAGAAAAGGCACTTCACAATTATTTGAAGGCAAAACTTAAGATAGAAACTACAGAATTTAGCAAAGATTCTATAGCAGCATTACTAGATAAAAAACAGATAAATACAGGCACAAAAGAAGGATTTATTGAATTATTGAAAAATTGTGAAGCTGCAAGGTATAGCCCCTTTCTAGAGGTGCAAATGCAATTAGATTATGATAAAGCTAGCGACGTAATTTCTACAATGGATAAGCAACTATAAAACGTGAAGAACTATTATATTATACTACTCTTACTTTTAAGCCGATTAGGGAGTGCCCAAAGTAACGATGCATTTGCTAAAGCTACAGTTGCCTATAACGCAGCAGACTTTCCTCTAGCTATTAAATATTATAAAGAAATTCTAAGCAAAGGAGAACACTCTGCCGCAGTTTATTATAATCTTGGCAACGCTTATTATAAGTTAAATGATGTTGCTAACAGCATCTATTTTTACGAAAAAGGGCTGTTATTAAAATCAGACGATGAAGAGATTTTAAATAATTTACACTTTGCGCAGAAAATGACACTAGACGCCATTGGCGATGCGCCACGTACAAAATTTCAAGAATTGTACAACAATGTTCTCAACTCTCTAACGTACGATGAATGGGCCTATATAAGTATTGGAGGTGTTATACTATGTGTATTGTTTTTTCTAAGTTATTATTATAGTACATCCTCTTTTAGGAAGAAATTGTTCTTTATTGGATGTATCGTTCTAATACTACTAAGCATTACCAGTTTAACTCTTACTAATCTTAATTATAATTATCATATTCATGATGCTCCAGCAATTGTTTTTTCAAAGGAGGTGCCTGTGGTTTCTGAACCTAATAGTACTAGCAACATTGTTTTTACACTTCATGAAGGTACTAAAATTTCTGTACTAGATGCTTTGAACAACTGGAATAAGATAAAATTGAATAATGGTGATATAGGTTGGTTAGAAAGCAAACATTTAAAATTAATTAAAGATTTCGCCGTTTACTAATAACCTAATATAGAGCTTCTACTAATTACAGTCAGACCAAATAATTGCTAATTGAAGTATCGCCTATAATAATAACTTTATTTCTTCTATTTGCTGGTAACTGTAAAAATACAGGTTAAATAAAATAGTGACATAGTTCACTTATCAGGATATGTAAATCATTCTCTATCCACTAAAAAGTTAGTGCTACACCCATTATTGCTATTGTAGAAATAACACTTTTACACGCCTATTTCACTTTACCATTGTGAGCTTCCTTTTTAATAAAAACACTCAGGATTACTATATTTTAAGAGGGGTTCTTTTATTTAGTAAGAAATACAGCTAATTTCACAGGCAATGAATGGGTAACCCTCAGTTTCTACAAAATCGCCAACTGTTATGCGTATTATTTTCAAATATATCCTATTGCTTTCCTTATTTGTTTTACCTGCTTTTTTCTCAGAGGTATATGGGCAATTAGTAAATATTGAATCTAAACGTATGCAAACGGACTCCCTTAGGTTTGTATTCACGGGAGATTTATTATTTAATTACACGAAAAACAATAGTGAATATGTTTTACAAATAGGATCTAATATTACAGCACAATTTAAATCTAAAAACTTAAAGAAGATTTACTTTTTAATTGGCGATTATACCCTTGTCCAATCACAAACGCAAGATTTTCAAAATTCTTGGTTTCTTCATGCTAGGTACAACCAACAACTCTCCTCTTTATTAAGATTAGAAGCCTTCATTCAAAACCAAAATAATACCAAATTAACAGTTACCCAGCGTAATTTAATAGGCGCAGGAATTCGTTTAAAATTAATTTCTAAAGAGTATTGGACACTTTATTTTGGAAATTCTTACATGTATGAAATAGAAACAATTGCCAGCACACAAGAAACCTTTTATAATCATAGGAATAGTAGTTATGCATCTTTAAATCGTTCTTTTGAAAAACTAAATTTAATTGTAGCGGGTACTCTATACTTTCAACCCTTATATAATAATATAGGCGATCATAGAATTTTGGTGCAATGCAAAGCAAACGTGCCGCTATCTGAAAAGATAAGCCTTTCTGCTTTATATAACTATTTCTATACAAATTTTTCATCTGAACTTTTAAGCGATAGGTCTGCCAATATTAATATTGGTTGTACCCTTAAAATTTAGAGCCGCGGCAGGTGTACACATCATCAATTGTCATTCTTACCTTAAGCTGTCTTCTTTTGCATAACTCTTAATCATTACTAACTATAACTTATTTACCCTAAGCTACTTACACATGCAGCAATTATTTAAAATAATCAAAAGCACCTATAGAAGAACCCTCACGAGTATAGCATTTTACCCTGTACTAATTTCTGTTCTTTGCATTGCTTTAGCTATTATAGCATCCAGACTAGAATACTGGAAACCTATCCTCTCTCTAAAAGAAAAGTTTCCCTACTTTTTTATTCAAGATTATGAGACAGCTCGTTCTATATTATCTGTTTTTATTGGAGGTGTAATTTCACTTACAGTATTTAGCTTTTCTATGGTTATGGTAGTATTGAGCCAGGCATCTGCAAATTTCTCGCCACGGTTATTACCCGGATTGATATCCAACAAAAAACATCAAATTATTTTAGGTGTTTATACAGGAACATTATTATACTGCATTATTATACTTACCGTATTGGGTGCTAGCGGTATAGATTCCAAAGCTATTGGCTTGTCTACCATGTTTGCTGCCATATTAAGTGTTACTTGTATAGCACTATTTGTTTATTTTATACATACTATTTCTAGTGCAGTTCAAATACAAAATATTATAGATGATATTTTTTGTAATTGTGAAAATTATATCCGCTGTGAGTTGATAGCTTCTAACGAAAATAAAATAGCTATAGAACACATAAATACGAAAAATTGGCATCCTATTTACGGTAAAGAGAATGGATATTTTAATGGTTTTGATATAGACTTACTGAGTTTAGAATTTGCAAAAAAAAATCATCAAATTGCCGTAATACCATACATGAATAAGCATTTATGGAGGAATATGCCTGTATTTAAAACAAAGGAGCTTTGTACCGTTAGCGAACAAGAAGATCTGCTACGCTGTTTAGATATAGCAGGAGATAGACATGAAGATGATTATGGAACTGGCGGAATGATAAAACTTAAAGAAATAGCGGTAAAGGCCATGTCTCCTGGAATAAATGACCCTGGAACGGCTATAGATGCCATTGCAAAATTAGCTCCCCTACTACGTAAATTTTTACAATTACCTAACACCACCTCAACACTAGAATCTCAGGGCAATTGCATTGTGTTATTTAATAGGATTTCTACAGAAGAGCTTATATTTCTAATTTTACAACCTATAAGACTTTATAGTAAAAATGATCCTTTAGTTATAAGAGAACTAATTAATGCTATAGCCCTAATTCTAGATGAACCAGAGATTTCTAAAAATGAAAAAGAATTCATTAATAAAGAACTAGAAGCTTTAAAAGAAGATATAACAGAAAATATTATAAACACGTACGATAAGCAATCTCTATATAAGGAGATAAATAAACATATTGAGTTATACGCTTAGTATCTGTTTTGTATTTTTATGATAAATTGGTTCTGCTAAGACCATTCTTTCTACGGTTTTATGAAAAATAGTTTGTTTAAATTGAGAGCGGTTGATCCTAAAACAAAATTCATCAAAGTAAGCTTGTATGTGCCATTTACTAACGTGGGTCGGTATTGCTCTTAACCAAGATTTTAATTGCATGATCACGATATGCAGTTCTTTAAAGTTACTACCGTTTTTACTAAATTTTTGCTCAATATCATAGTCCACTTTCAACGGTGCATATCCTCTCCACTTATCGGTCACTATTTTTGCTGTTGTACTTATGTGCTCTTCAAATATTGGGGTCAATGATCTAGCGGAATAATCATCGATAGATTTTATATACACTCTTTTTATTTTATGTTTTTTACTCAATTCGACTGCTATCACTGCCTTTTTCTTTTTAGAGTCATAACTTCTGCCTTGTTTGCCCTCTTCTTTCCCTCCGACCGTAAACTCATCTACGTGGACAATTTCGGTCAAGGGATGATTTTGACTACTCTTCATAGATTTTCGAACCTTTTGCATAAAATACCAGGCTGTTCCCTGTCGAATATCAAAACGCTTGCCCATCTGGATGCTCGAAACACTTTTACTACTTGTGCTCATTTCAAACACAACACAAAAAGCTTTTTGTAATCCAAATTTCACCTTATGAAACAGCGTGTTTGCCGTGGCACTTTCAACGTGGTTGCAACCGTAACAATGATACTTATAACCAGATTTTTCACATCCTTTTGTATGTCCGCATTTCACACACATAAATCCATCTTGCCATTTAATTTTTGCTAAATATGCGTTACAAGCATCATCATCGGGCAATTCTTTTATAAAACTCAGTATATTCTGTCCTTTAAATACTTCCATAAACCCTAATTTTATTAACAACAAGATACGGAACTTAAATGACTAACTCAATAAACATATTATGAGTTAGAATTTTTGAAATAAATTTTTTAAGATAAATTGCTCTTAGACTTTTACTTTTATATATCTTTGCACGCATCTTAAAAATGGTGGCATAGCTCAGCTGGATAGAGCACCTGCCTTCTAAGCAGGCGGTCCTAGGTTCGAATCCTAGTGCCATCACTACAAAAACCTCACTAATAGTGAGGTTTTTTAGTTTCTACTAGTAGTATATAAAATATTTAAATATCGCTTTCAAATTTAAATAGTAGCATTTTCAATTCATCACAGCCCTCTAGCTATTTCATTATATATTATCCAACTAAGTACCCTTTAATAGTAACTGAAAAATGGTAGTCTCGTTGCTAAATTATTCCATTATTCTACAAGTACTTTCACTTCGTATAGCTTGGTTATTACATCCACTTTTGTTAAGCGTTTGCTACTAATTACTCCCGCAACAAATAGAAAAATAATAGAAGAAAATATTGATAATAAGTTATCTCAACCTAGCCTAGCTACATTTTAACTAATATATTATTAGAAAAAAATAATTGTGCCTAACTAGTGTGTACCCAATGAAATGTCTTGTACTTATGAAAAAACCTATCATTCTATTTTTAATAGCTATTTTCTTCAACAGTACAATAATTTTAGCCTCTGGAAATGATATAGTATCTAACTTACCTAATACCACCCATTACTTAAACTCAGATACCATAAGTTTGGCGGAAAACGACGACGATGATGACGGCATTATTAATGAAGAAGACAACTGCCCATTAACTAGTAATCCAGATCAACTAGACACAGATAAGGATGGTATTGGTAATGTTTGCGACAATGATGATGACAATGATGGTATTTTAGATGCGGATGATAATTGCCCAGAAGCTTCTAATGTAAACCAGGGTGATGATGACAATGATGGTATTGGCAACACCTGCGATACAAATGATGATAATGACTCGATACCAGACAACCAAGATAATTGCTCTTTAATAACTAATCAAGACCAAATAGATACTGATGCAGATGGTTTTGGTAATGTTTGCGATGATGATGATGATAATGATGGCGTTCTAGACGTTGATGATAATTGCACACTTACAGCCAACCCAGAACAATTAGATACCGATAATGATGGAATTGGTGATGCCTGCGATACAGATGATGATAACGATGGTATTTTAGATACTGAAGATAATTGTCCTTTAATTTCAAATGCGAACCAAGCAGATGATGATAATGATGGTATTGGTAATATATGTGATGAAGATACAATTAGTAACGATGATGATAATGATGAGATTCCTAATACTCAAGATAATTGTATAAATAATTTTAATCCAGACCAATTAGATACAGATACAGATGGTGTTGGAAATATTTGTGATAATGATGACGATAACGACGGTGTTTTAGACAGTAATGATAATTGTACCCTTACAGCCAACCCAGCGCAATTAGATACCGATAATGATGGTGTTGGTGATGCTTGCGATACGGATGATGACAACGATGGTATTTTAGATACAGATGATAATTGCCCTTTAACTTCAAATACAGACCAAGCAGACGATGATAATAACGGTATTGGTAATATATGTGATGAAAATACACTAGGTACAGATGATGATAATGACGAAATTCCCAATACTCAAGACAACTGTGTGAATAGATTTAACCCTAGTCAATTAGATACAGATGGTGATGGTGTTGGTGATGCTTGCGATGAAGATGATGACAATGACGGTATTTTAGATATTAATGATAATTGCAGATTAATTGCCAATATTAATCAAGTAGATAGCAATAATGATGGTGTAGGAGATGCCTGTAGTACCGTTAATGGCGATAAAGATGAGGATGGAATTTTAGACAATTCAGATAATTGCCCAGAAACTGCAAATGCCAATCAAATAGATACAGATAAGGATGGAATTGGTAATATTTGCGACCCAGATGATGACAATGATGATGCTACAGATATTAGTGATAATTGCTCTTTAATTAATAATCCAGATCAGTTAGATACAGATGAAGATGGGATTGGAGATGCTTGTGATGACGATGATGATGATGATGGCATCTTAGATATTGATGATAATTGCCCGCTAATTCCAAACACTAATCAGTCTGACAGGGACAAAGATGGGAATGGCGATGTTTGCGATAGCGTAATAAATGATGCCGATGATGATGGTATTGTAGATAGCCAAGATAACTGCCCAGCTACGTCTAACGCTAGTCAACTAGATTCTGATGGTGATGGCATTGGCAATGCTTGCGATGAAGATGATGATAATGACACTATTTTAGATGTTGATGACAATTGCCCTTTTCAAGGCAATGTAGACCAGAAAGATGCTGACAATGACGGCATAGGAGACATTTGCGATACTGAATTTTCTATCCTAGAAACAAACTATAGTTTTTCTTTAGTAGGAGCCTGTGAACCAAATAGGGCTAGTCTTCTAATTAATACAGAAATTCCATTGGCCTATAAAGCAACATTAGTGAGTGGCACTTCTAAATTTTCTAACTTCTTTGATAGCGAAATACTTTTCAAAAATTTGAGAACTGGAATTTATACTGTATGTATTACAGTTCAGGACCAGGCTGACTATGTTTTCTGTACAGACATAGTGGTTGAAGAACAGCCTGCTTTCTCTGTAACTACTGCCCTAGATTTAGAAAATAACGTGCTTAACTTAGAATTTACGGGTAGTGATACTTACTCTGTGAGTCTTAATGAAGAGATTCAAATCGTTTCAGAAAATAAGCTTTCGCTACCCCTGACTACTATTACGAATGAATTAATTGTTACCTCTGGTAATGATTGCGACGCACCATTTAGAGATACCATCGAACTTACACCAGAAGTACTCGTTTATCCAAACCCAGTTGAAGGAGGGGAACTAACTGTAGCATTTAAAGGTGGCTTAGAGACGACCATAACAGCCTCCTTGTTTGCTATGGATGGCTCGCAAATTTCTAATCAACAATACGAAGTGTACAACAATGAAATAGCCGTTAAAGTTGGCGCCTTAGCAAAAGGAGTTTATGCGCTTTACGTAAAAACTTCCAATGGATTAGAAACATTTATAATTATTAGAAATTAACCAATGCCAACATTAGTCAGTAAAATGAGTATCCAATCATGAGATTCTAGTTATTTCAGATCTACTACATTTTAGGGCTGGATTGTCTAAATGGGACATTTTTACTATTTGGTCTTACATAAGGTACGGTAGCTTCGCTTGCTTCAGCATTCTTAGTATCGTTTAACACCCTCAATTTACCTGCTCTTATCCAAGGCTCTTTATCAAAGAAACAACCGCTACTATCCGCTGCTCCTAATGGATTTGGAGCTACTTCTTTTGTGCTTTTTATAGGCGAATTTTTAGCGGGCTTTCTACCTCTGAAATACTGAATTATGCCCTCTACAAAACCTACTTTTTTAGAAATTCTTTGAGATTTTTGACGTATGCCACTACCATAATTACTAGTAGTTAAGGGAAGCGGAGTGAGTTCTTGAAATTGACCTGTTCTGCTTGTAGTATCTAGTTTAGATTCATATCTCTCATCCTGCGGATTGGGCATAATTTCAGGCTCCCTTGTATTCGACAAATTTTGATCATCACTCACAAATGTTATCCCCTCATCTTTAAGTGTCAATTTTGGAGGAAACGTGGTAGGTAGGTCTGCTGCAAAGTGCTCTTCCGCCTGTTTACTTGTTTTAGTCATTTCAATTTTCTTTAAATTAATATTAGCTATCAGATATTTATAACCTTCTAGTTCAATGTTATTCGGAGTATTAGTTGGGTTCTGGTTAAAATCTTTTTCAGAAACTTTATCTATTACAAAAGGTAAGCCAGGTAAAAAATCTTCAAGCATTATACCCTCCCCAAAAATATCTTGCTCAAAATCAATAACAGAGTTTGACTTGCTTGCATATTTATCAAAATATTTTAAAAATGCAGGAAACAAATGCGCCCTTTGATCTTCGGAAAAATTTGGATTGTACTTAATAAATAAGTCATGAGCAGTAATTAAAGTTACCCAATCTTCATTAGCTCCTTTGACGCTACTTTCTTTAGAATTTTGTATTAAACCTGTTGATGTTCTTTTACCATTACCCATAATTTACTCTTCCAAAAAAATATGAAATTTATACTTCTAGTTATTAAGTATTTCAAAATATAAAATACCCCCAATACTATTTTATGAAATAAGAAATAAACTACTGGTTTAGCTCATTAACGTTTTATTCAGCTCTAGATAAACTACGTAAGTGATTTGATATTATCAAAATCTTAGTAGCCTCTATTTTGTATTGCGGTAGTGCGGAATCTGTATAAGAAGTAGCAAGAAATATTAGTCTACTAGGAAGAAGTATGAATAAAGACTACTATTTGTAGATCTAAGAGTTTTTTCAAATTCAAATAAATAACTGGAGACTTGGGGGATCAATACAAAAAGTTGTGGCGGGCTTAAGAATAGTTAAGCTTTGTGTTTAAAAATTTCTATGTCCTCTGATACTTTACTAGCGATAGCCAATTTATTACTTCCCGAAGAGGGATCAATACAAAAAGTTGTGGGATTGATCCCATAAGTGTTCTTAAATCTTGCTGTATTCAAGCTTTAAAAACAAAGCCCAATTTCTTTTTTACGTGATAAACCGTTGACTTTTGTATTCAGCCTTCCTTAATCCGTTAAGACATCTAAGTTGTTTTTTACGCATAAAAAAAGTCTTCATTAAAATGAAGACTTTTATCTAGTAGCGGGAACTGGACTCGAACCAGTGACCTTCGGGTTATGAGTGTTTGACACCCACCTATTATATTAACACAAATATACTGATATACAATGTATTAAGTAGTAGTCAATATTATTTGATATCAATTAACATCAAACAAAACCAACAAATGTTGTACCTATGTTGTACCTAAAATGATTATCTTTATAATCTAATAATTTTAATATGGCAACGGTAAGAGTAGTTTTAAGAAAAAAGAAGAATAAAGCTGGAAGGTTCCCAATTGCCATACGGATAACTAAAGACCGCAAAAGTTCTTTCCTAAATACAGGACAATATATAGATGAAAAATTTTGGGACGAAAAAAATCGGAACGTACGCAAATCCCATCCAAACTCAAAGGTGCTTAACAATTTTATTGTTAGTAAAGTTGCAGAAGCTAATGATAAGGTTTTAAAATCTGAAATGAAACCAGAGTATGAATCAGTAGCAGAAATTAGAAATAAGATAGTAGAAAAGAAAGGGTTTGATTTCTTTGTTGTTGCCAATATGCACCTTCAAAACCTTAAAAATAGAAATAAACATCATCAGTATGATACTGAGTTTGGCCGTTTGAAAAGGTTTAAAGAATTTTAGAGGTCACAAGTTAGCTACTTATTAATTTTGCTTGATAAATGTTGTCTGCTTCGATCATTCGTTTTATCAGATTATTAAAGATGTTATCCTTGGTTTGAGATCG
>Ga0209307_1000974_pt1 | contig 18234 bp, 12 predicted proteins | sample COGITO_mtgs_1105_FD_185519 | JGI IMG/M metagenome (GOLD analysis project Ga0209307, IMG submission 185519) | Pelagic marine microbial communities from North Sea - COGITO_mtgs_110530 (SPAdes) (version 2) | ecosystem: Environmental > Aquatic > Marine > Epipelagic ... | reverse complement strand
AAGTTATAACCTCAACAAAAGCTGAAACTATTCAGTTGTAAAAATAGAAACGACAGGGGGTGATTGAAGGTGAAATGATTTTCCTTTTGAGCTGAGGTTTGTTAGGTGCAGTTATAGCCCCATACCCCTTGATATCTGATACCTTACCTAATTAACGCACCCCAATAAAACATATATAAAATATATGTCCTTAAAACTGGGCTTTAACACTTGATTTGAGACGCACACAAACACTCGAGTTCAAAAAAGTGACAATAGGGTGCAAGGTATAAAGAGTAACAGGCTATTGGCACAAAATTAAAGTCCATATAAATATCTTAGACATATATAATAAATCAAATATTAAGGGCTTTAATCACTCCTTAAAAACCTAAAACTCTTGTGTTGTAACGTTAGCATTTATCTTGAGAGATAGGTAGAACTAGGTTTTGGGATTTAAATTAAGATGAACTATTCCTTAGTTACCGCATACCTTTCTATAGAATCAGTTCCATTTGAAAACATGAAATAGTAGACCCCTGAAGGATAACCTTCTAAGCTGATTTTCTTGGATTGCTTAATATTTAGAACTTGTCCAAACGAATTAATCACTGTCAGTTTTGTAAAGTCACCCTCTATATTAACTGAATCTTTAGTTGGGTTTGGATAAACATTATAGCGTTCAGTTTTAGTCTCATTAATTCCAAATATAATTTCTGGTTTCCACACATACCCAGTGCTATCACCAAATAGAAACTCCGATAACTCTGGATAATCTATAAAGGGGTTACGATTCTTTTGATAGTCCTTATAAATAATATCATTTCGGTTTCTTTCCCAATCACTAACAGCATCATTTCTATGCCAATTCAATAACGTTGATTTAACCCCCTGTAGAGAACTTTTATCCGTATTATCGAGTAATATATTAGTGAGCTCCAAATCAGGCTCTAGACCCTCTCCTTCGTAGCGAAGCACCATATAAAATATCATTCTAGCCACATCGCCCTTAACCTCATTGGGCGGCTCAAATGTCCAAAGGTTTATATCCGTATTAGACCCTGTATTAAAACCCCCATCTATTACTTCTTTACAGGTAATACAATCATCAAAATTTCTATTGTTTCTTGTTGAGTTTACGCTCACATCGCAAGGCCTTAAATGGTGTACGTCTGTCCCTGCTCCTTCATCTGTTCCAAAATCACCTCTTGATTTAGCCCATACATGCTCTCTAGACCAACCTTTTGCACTATTGTATTCCTGAGCTGCATTTACACTTCTATTTGAGTAAATCAGTATGACGTTGTTTGAGTCTAACGGGTCTCTATCTGTTTCCTTTAATATGTCCCAAACATCAGTTGAAGAAGAGGTATAGGGAAACTCAGTGTGGTTTTTAATTATTTGATTTAGCCTGAATTTTAAAGAATCTCCAGAATGATTGTATGCTGCTTTATAATAGTCCTGTCCTTGTCCAGTGAAAGAGCAAAACAGACATATTATAATTGCTAAAGTTTTTATGTTAGGTCTCATTTTAGAAGTTTAGAAACATTAATTAAGTCAAGATAAGGTTCTAGTCGAGTATCATTCTTAAACGTATTTATATCGATTATTTTATTGAGTTCATTGCTATAGATTACTTCAACAAAAAAATCAGAAAAAGAATACAAATTGGTTGCAGCATTGATGGTCTTATTGGACAATAGAAATTCACCTGAATCCCATAATAATTGAGCTTTTTCATCAATCGACATTAGGTTGTATTCATAAAGTCCAATCATTGGTTAAAAGTAAACTTTTCTTGTGTGAAACTCTATTTAGCAGAACCCTGCTTGAAATAACTGAGGGGTTTAAATGGCTCTTAGATGATCTCTAGGCAAGTATTAACCTCAATCTTAATCACTCCTTAAAAACCTTGAACTCTTGAGTTGTACCGTTAGCATTTACCTTCAATAGGTAAAGTCCTTTCGGTTGCTCTTCAAGGTCAATTATATTTAAGCTAGACTTAATAATTAAGCGGCCTGATACATCATGAACTTCAACACCCTCATAGTTTTCAGCATCAATAGTGAGCTTGCCACTTGTAGGGTTTGGGTATACTTTTACATCGCTTAAAGTTGACGGATTATCTATTCCCACGTTCTTTAAAACATAACAAGCAGAAGTATCTGTACAACCACCTTTAGTTATCTCCACTGCATAAGAACCGTTTGCCGAAGCAATAAAAGATTGACCAGTCTGCCCAGCAATAATGCTATAATTAAAACTACTTGTCGAACAATCTAACCACTGATATTGAGCTCCAACTTCTGATGATTCTAAGGTATCCGTTGAGTTCTTGACACTTTTATCATTTGGTTTTACTGTTAGGTTTAAGGTTACGATACTATCACAGCCACTTAAAGCTATTAGAGTATCTTTTGCGCTAGTGTTACTTGCTGTATAAGTAACACCATTTATCCAAGTGTAGCTGTCACAAGCGGTTATAATGTCTTGACTGAAAAGTGTTGTGCAATCAACAAACTTTACTAAATACGCATCTGAAGCCCCTCCTCCAGATGTAGTTTGGTGAGCACCTGTTGCAGCAATTCCAGTGGTTGAAGAAGTTTCCCCAGCGAGATAAACGTTTCCACTCGCATCAGAGGCGCAGCCAAAGCTTTTATCATTCCCTGACCCTCCATAATAAGTTCCCCATTGCCTTACTCCACTTGAATTAAATTTGACTAACAAAGCATCACTACCCCCTCCACCAAATGCAGTTTGGTGAACACCTGTTGTGGCCATTCCTGTGTATGATTGAGTATATCCAGCTAGATAAACGTTTCCACTCGCTCCAGTTGCGCAGGAATAGCCATAATCAACACCTGTCCCTCCATAATAAGTTCCCCATTGCCTTACTCCACTTGAATTAAATTTTACTAAGAAGGCATCCATGTCCCCTCCCCATGTAGTTTGGTGAGCACCTGTTGTGGCCATTCCTGTGTATGATTGAGTATATCCAGCTAGATAAACGTTTCCACTCGCTCCAGTTGCGCAGGAAATGCCATAATCAACACTTGCCCCTCCATAATAAGTTCCCCATTGACGTGCTCCTGAAGAATTGAATTTAACTATAAAGGCATCATAACTCCCTCCACCATACGTAGTTTGGTGAGCACCCGTTGTGGCCATTCCAATGGTTGATTCAGTATATCCAGCTAGATATACGTTTCCACTCGCATCAGTGGCGCAGGACCTCCCATAATCAGCCCTTGTCCCCCCATAATAGGTTCCCCATTGACGTACTCCATTTGAATTGAATTTCACTAAAAAGGCATCAAAGGACCCTCCTCCAAATGTAGTTTGGTGAGCACCTGTTGTGGCCATTCCATCGAGTGATCCATATAATCCAGCTAGATATATATTTCCACTCGCATCAGTGGCACAGGACAACCCATAATCACCACCTGCCCCTCCATAATACGTTCCCCAAAGCCTTACTACTGGGTCAATGATTAATACTTCATTTTCATTATAGCTTCCTAATTGAAAACTAATCTTGTTGCCGTCAATTTTCCAAGCAGCTTCTACTATTGTTTCTCCCTGAAATGCTATTGGCGCTTGCTCTTCTATATTGCCTAGTGGCGTTTCAATAATCAACTGCCCGTTTTCGCCAATTGTTATTCTATCAGCTCCTTTTATCTCCCAGCTAATCTTCGTGTAATCTGTATTTGGAGCTACGATATAGTCATACTCTAATTCTCCATTCTTTTCATACCACTTTAAATCTACACCAGTATATAGGTTTTTGAACGTTACATCCGAGTATGACTTTACATTCAACGCCCCATCTGGACAAGAGGGTAGGTAGTAGTTATTGAATCCAGCTTTAGCTTCTCCGTTTTCTATGGTATAGTCTCTATTGAAACCCAACCAGTTAATATCCGTTCTGTAAATAGTCATTTGGTCTGGAACTGAATCAGTCTTTCCCTCTTCCCTCATTCCTTCAGGCAGGTTTTCATCCTGCTGTTTCCAAGAATCTACTCGTGAGGTTTGGTAGCTTACCCCATCTTTTCTAATATGAAAAGTTAATCCATTTGCTTCTCCTGAGAACAACACATCTGGTCGTGGATTGTAATTCTGGTCGCTTATCTGACCCTTGTTCTCTGTAAAACTAACACTGCTCTTAGCAGAATTAAACTTCTCTAATTCAGAGGTGTTTGTGTTTGCAGATATGCTAATAGTAAGGGCTGCAAAAGATGCGAGTAGGAATAATTTGTTTTTCATAATCAGAGATTAAATTCATATCAAAAATAATAATAACAGCCTGCTCCATTGCAGTGATTAAAAGAGAGCGTTTGAATTAGGGGCTAAGAAGTGCTGTGAATGGTATGATGATAATTGCAGATAGCCAAGTTAGAAACTCTTATTAAAGGCTTTAATCACTCTTTAAAAACTTTAAACTGCACCATTAGCATTTACCTTCAATAGATAAAGTCCTTTAGACTGTTCTTTAGAGTTTCAAAGCCACTACTTTATAATTGTTTTCAAGAGTCTAAAAGTTAAGTTATAACCTCAACAAAAGCTGAAACTATTCAGTTGTAAAAATAGAAACGACAGGGGGTGATTGAAGGTGAAATGATTTTCCTTTTGAGCTGAGGTTGTTAGATACAGTTATAACCCCATAACTCTTCATATTTGACGTGCTAACCATTAAATCGACCACTAGCATACATATATAAATATATGTCCTTAAACTTTACCTTAACACATGGCTTGCGATACAATAACAATAGATTTACTAAGTAAATATGTACTTGAGTTCAAAAATGTGACAATAGGGTGTAAGTTATAAAGAGTAACAGGCTATTGGCACATTTTTAAAGTCCATATAAATACCTTAGGAATGTAAAATAAATCAAATATTAAAGGCTTTAATTACTGCTTAAAAACCTAGGTGTACTTTACATACAAGAATTACCCAGACACAACAGCATTAAAAACAACTTAGATTTACGCTCAAGTTGCTGACCATAACACCAAATATATTATTAGTTCATTAGATTATTAAATTTGTTATGTATGCATTAGAAATAAGCGTAATGGTGCACTTATTCGATTGTTAGCTTTAAGCTTAAATAAATATGGCGGAATGTAAAAAATGCGGAGAATACACAAAATTTGATGGTGGACTTTGCTATTCGTGCTATAAAAAGAACGGAAAATCGAAGGATGTTGCGGTTGCAGAAAAAGAACCTAAAAAAAAGGTTGAAAAACAATCGACTCCTAAATCAGAAAAGACAGACAATCCTTGGATTTCAGGAGTTATAAAGGGACGAATTGCCGAAACAATAGTTGAGGAGCTTTTTCGATCCCTGGGATTTCAAGTGTTTAGTTATGGTATGGAAAACTCTATTCCTGGAATTAAAGACCTACTAACAGGCGTTAGAGGCGATGTCTCAACAAACATCAGACAAATGCCTGACTTTGTCGTTTTTAAAGATAATCAAGCACATTTTATAGAAGTTAAATATAGAGCAAGTGGTGAATTAAAATTGAAGGATATCACAAAATACGGTGACTATCCTTTTGAGAATGCATTATTTGTTCTTGTCACCAAAAAGCACATAAAATGTATCTCTTATAAAGAACTTAGTGAAGGAAAAGAAATCACTTCAACTTGCCATAGTTATTTAGGTAAACGAAAAGAGTTTGACACAGATAAAGACTTAATTATTGACTATTGTGGATATGCTGTGAAGTTTTTTGAAAATGTTTAAAAGGAAAAAGGTATAAATCTAGCACTATATAGCGCATTAAAATTAGAGCTAACATCAAAATAATAACATTATGAGTAAACCTCTATTTAAAGAAGTAAGCTATTCCTTATCCAAATTAATGGATGATGTAGAAATGGGAGAGATTGGGTTACCAGACATCCAAAGACCATTTGTATGGAAAAATTCTAAGGTTAGGGATCTCTTTGATTCTATGTATCAAGGTTATCCAGTCGGGTATTTATTGTTTTGGGAAACAGATGCAGAAAAGGGTGTCAAACAAATAGGAACTTATAGTCATCAAAAAGTGCCTCATCTATTAATTGTTGATGGCCAACAAAGACTCACTTCTTTATTTGCAGTTATTAAAGGAATTTCAGTTATCAGAGAGAATTATGATTCTGAAAAAATAGAGATTGCTTTCAAGCCTTTAGAAGGAAAGTTTGATGTGGCAGACGCCAGTATAAGAAGAAATCCAGAATGGATTCCAAACATCAGCAAATGCTTTGCAAAAGATGCAAGCCAATTTGCTATTGTTGGTGATTATATCAACAAGCTCAAAAAAATCAGAGAAGATGATGGAAAAGAGTTTTCTTTTGAAGAGCAGAAAAAATGTGAGATAGCTTTTCAAAAATTATTTGGTATAGGATCCTTTCCCTTCACTGTTTTACAACTATCAGCGGGTATTGATGAAGAACAGGTTGCCGAGGTATTTGTAAGAATAAATTCTAAAGGTAAATCTCTAAATCAAGCTGATTTTATTTTAACCTTAATGTCTGTCTTCTGGGAAGACGGCAGAAAAGAACTAGAAGCTTTTTGTAAAGCCTCCCGTAAACCAGAAAAAGGAAAACCAGGGCCTTACAACTATTTTATTGAGCCTGACCCTGATCAATTACTTAGAGTTTCTGTTGGTATTGGATTTAGAAGAGCAAGACTTCAATATGCTTATGCTCTTTTGAGAGGTAAAGATTTAGAATCAGGGAAATTAAGTAAAGAGCAAAGAGAAAAACAATTTGCAGTTCTACAAGCCGCCCAAAAGAAAACATTAGATCTTCAAAACTGGCATGATTTTCTGAGTATAATTCAAAAGGGAGGGTTTAGGAGTTCTTCTATGATAAACTCAAAGGGAACTCTAATCTATACATACATTCTTTATATCATTGGAAAAGAAGACTACAAGGTTCCTCACAAAGAGCTGCAAAATGCTATCTCGAGATGGTTTTTCATGTCTATTATTACCTCCAGATACATTAGTAGTTCTCCTGAATCTGCTATGGAGAGGGATCTTGCAGATTTTAGAGGATTTACAAAGTCAGAAGAGTTTTTAAAATGGATAAATGATATAATTAAGTCAGAACTAACAGCTGACTTTTGGGAAACAACCTTGCCTGCAAGGATGGAAACATCTTCTTCAAATTCTCCTCTAAACAATTGCTATATAGCTGCATTACATCTACTAGATGCAAGAGCATTGTTCTCAGAAGTTAGAATTTGGGACGCATTAGATCCAACTACCAGATCTAAGAAAAGCAAAGTAGAACGGCATCATTTATTTCCAAAAAACTACCTCAACAGTTTTGGATTAAAAGGCACAAGAATCACCAATCAGATAGCCAATTTTGCTTATGTTGAATGGAAGGATAACATAAAGATTTCAGACTCACCTCCATCAGAGTATATGGAAGAGTTCAAAAAATTAATCCCTCAGGATAAATTAGAAAAAATGAATTACTGGCATGCTTTACCAATAGATTGGGAGAGTATGACATATAATGAGTTTCTAGAGGAGAGAAGAAAGCTCATGGCTGGTGTTACCAGAGCTGGATTCAAGCAATTAGAAAAAGGTGAAGTTGTAGATGAAAAACCAACTACAATAGAGCAAATGGTATTTCAAGGTGAGGGAATATACACTGAATTTAAGTCTACCCTAAGAGTTAACTTACACACTGATCAGAGGGATAAAGCCATGGAGCATGCTGTTATCAAAACCATAAATGGGTTTTTAAATTCAAAAGAAGGGGGCGCTTTGGTTATAGGGGTGGCAGATAATGGGGACGCCTTGGGTCTTAGTAGTGATGGGTTTGAAAATGAAGATAAAATGGACTTACATTTAGGAAATCTAATAAAATCCCAACTTGGAACAACTACACTGCTAAATATTAAGCCAAGTTTTCATGATTACAAAGGAGAACGTGTTTTTTTGGTAGAATGTAAGCCTAGTAAAGTGCCTGTTTACCTTAAAAAGGGGAATGATGAGGAGTTCTATATTAGGGCAGGAGGTTCATCTGCAAGGTTGACACCCAGCCAGATGATGGAATACATAAAACAAAGATTTTAGTAAATGAACATCACCCAAATAGAAAAAAATCTAAGTAGACTAATAAAGAACTTCAACAAGGAGTCTTTTATTTATGATTTACTATTGGCATACGATTTACCTAAGGCAACAATTTCAAGACTCCAAAATGGAACTGCCAATCTTTCAAAAGTTGAGGGTGAAGTATCTCTTAAAAAGAAGCTATTCTTTAAAGAAATCAATAATGAAGACCTCCATCTCAGCATAACCAACATTTCCAAGCAAAAAAAACATGAACAACGTTTCGTAATTGTTACCGATTACCAAACTTTACTTGCTAAGGATACCAAAATGAATGTCACGCTTGATATTTCATTAAAAGACTTACCAAAGAACTATGATTTCTTCTTGCCTTGGGCGGGAATGGAAAAGGCACAACTTCAAAACGAAAACCCTGCGGATATTAAAGCAGCGGTTAAGATGGCCAAGCTGTTTGATGAAATTAAAACTGATAATGAAGATGATTCACCAGAGTTCCTTCACAGTTTAAATATTTTCCTTTCAAGGTTATTGTTTTGCTTCTTTGCTGAGGATGCAGACATCTTTGAGGACAATCAGTTTTCAAATGCCATAGCCTCTCATACACAGCAAGATGGTAGTGATTTAAAGAAATACTTAGACAAACTCTTTGAGGTGCTTAACACCCCCGAAAACCAAAGAGTAGGATTGCCCGAATACCTCAACGCTTTCCCGTATGTGAATGGAGGTTTATTTGCAGAAAAACACAGTGCTCCTAATTTTTCATATAGTTCAAGAAAGGCCATAATTGAAAGTGGGAGTTTAAGTTGGGCAGACATTAACCCCGATATTTTTGGCTCAATGTTTCAAGCGGTAAACCACGCTGATAATAGAGGAACTTTAGGACAGCACTTTACTTCTGTGCCAAATATTATGAAGGTGATTGAACCGTTATTTTTAAATGACCTAAAAGAAGAGTTTGAAAATGCACGAGGCAATAACAATAAACTCAACCAACTTCTATACAGACTTAAGAACATTAAAATATTTGACCCCGCTTGTGGTAGCGGAAATTTCTTAATAATAGCCTATAAAGAACTGCGAAGGTTAGAGATGGAAATCTTTAAAGAAATGGGTTCATTGGCACTCTCTGAAATCTCTCTAAATCAGTTCTATGGTATTGAGTTGGATGATTTCGCCCACGAGATAGCGATACTTGCTTTATGGCTTACCAAGCACCAAATGAATGTGGAGTTCTTTAAAGAGTTTGGAAGAACCAACCCTACATTACCGCTTACTGATGCGGGTAACATTGTACAAGGAAATGCGTGTAGATTAGATTGGGAAGCAGTTTGTCCTAAAGGTGAAAATGATGAAATTTATTTATTAGGTAATCCACCTTATTTGGGTTCAAGAAATCAAAATAAGGAGCAAAAAGAGGATATTACACTTATATTCGGAAAAACAAAGGGGAAAAACAGCTTAGATTATATTACTTGTTGGTTTTTTAAAGGTGCTATGTATATGCAATCTGTCAATTCAATCGCTTGCTCTTTTGTTTCTACAAATTCAATCTGTCAAGGCGAGCAAGTCTCTTTGCTCTGGCCAAAATTATTGAAATTAGGAATTGAAATTTCATTTGCGCATAAATCATTCGCATGGTCAAATAACGCAAAAAATAAAGCTGCAGTTTATGTAATCATCTTAGGTATTCGAAATAATTCATCAAATATTAAGACCATATTTTATGATGGATTAGAAAAGAAAGTTAAAAATATATCTCCTTATCTGACAGGGAACAATAACATTATCGTTCATAAAAAATCATCTCCTCCAATTGGAATGCCTGAATTAGTTTATGGCAACCAAGCCATTGAGGGTGGGTTTTTAATTATGTCAAAAGATGAAAAGGAGGGCATTATTTTAAATGATGATAGGTCAATTAAATTTTTCCGCCCGCTTTATGGTGCTGAAGATTTTATGAAAAACCAAAGTCGATGGTGTCTTTGGATAAATGAAAACGAAGTTGATGAGGCCTTATTAATTAATGAAATAAAAGAGCGTATAGATAATGTAAGGAAGTTTCGTATCTCAGGAGGTCAGGTCGCAAAATCTTTAGTAACAATTCCGTATCGTTTTAGATATGTACATAGTGCAAAATCGTCAATTCTTGTTTTACCAAGAACATTAAGTGAAAGGCGACAATATATTCCAGTTGGATTTATGAACGCTGAAAATATAATCACAGATGCGGCACAAGTTATTTACGACCCTGAGCCATATATTTTTAGTGTTTTATCATCAAAAATTCATATTATTTGGGTAAATGCAGTAGCTGGAAGGTTGAAAATGGACCCGAGATATTCTAATTCTCTTTGCTATAATGCCTGTCCATTCCCAACTTTTTCAAAACAACGAAAGGAAGAGCTAACTCAATGCACCCTAAAAATTATTGATGAACGCTTAAAGCATTCAGAAAAAACAATGGCTCAGTTATATGACCCCGATAAAATGCCCGAGGGATTAAAAGAAGCACACCATCAAAATGATTTAGCAGTAGAGCGTTGTTACAGAAGTACCCCATTTAGTAGTGATGAAGAACGTTTAGAATACCTTCTCAAACTTTATAAAAAAATGATTCAAGAAGAAAAAGATAAAGACACCCTTTTCGCCAAAGAAAAGAAATCACGTAAAAGAAAATAAGTATGCCCGATATAGTTAGCGTAGAATACCAACAAACAGGAAATAGTAAAAGCACCAACCCTTATGGGATGCGTGAAATGCAAGAACGTGCCTTTGAGTATCGTGACGCTCAATATATGCTATTAAAGTCACCACCCGCTTCTGGGAAGTCCAGAGCCTTAATGTTTTTAGGATTGGATAAACTCATCAATCAAGGCATTAAAAAGGTCATCGTTGCTGTTCCTGAACGTTCTATTGGTAGCTCATTTGCACCAACGGATTTGAAGAAGTTTGGCTTCTTTGCTAATTGGGCTCCAAAAGAAATATACAATTTATGTACGCCTGGAAGTGATGGCAGTAAAAGTAAAGTTTCTGCCTTCCATAACTTTATGGATAATGACGAGCAAATATTAATCTGTACACACGCCACACTTCGTTTTGCTTGTGAGGGGTTAGATGAAAAAAAGTTTGACAACACTCTATTGGCTATTGATGAATTTCACCACGTTTCAGTTTCGGGTGATAATAAATTGGGTGAGATTTTAAAAAATATAATGGATAAGTCTAAGGCACATATCGTTGCAATGACGGGTTCATATTTTAGAGGAGATAGTGTGCCTATTTTACTTCCCGAGGATGAAAAGAAGTTTACAAAAGTTACTTACAACTACTATGAGCAGCTTAACGGATATGATTTCCTTAAAACTTTAGGGATAGGATATCATTTTTATCAAGGCAGATACACTAATGCCATTATGGAGGTATTGGATACAGATAAAAAGACCATTCTGCATATTCCAAGTGTTAATTCGGGTGAGTCTACCAAAGACAAGTATGATGAGGTGAATTTTATTTTAGATGCCATAGGGGATGTGGTTAAGCAAGATACTGACACGGGTGTTATTCACGTAAAGAGAAAAACAGATGGAAAAGTTCTGAAAGTAGCTGATTTAGTCACAGACACAAAAGAACGAGATTTAATTCAAAATTATCTTAGGACAGTAGATTCAGAGGATGATATAGATATCATTATTGCTTTAGGAATGGCTAAGGAAGGTTTTGACTGGCCTTATTGTGAACACGCTCTTACAGTTGGTTATAGAGGGTCTTTAACTGAGATTATTCAAATTATTGGTAGAGCAACAAGAGATAGTGATAACAAAACTCACGCACAGTTTACCAATCTTATTGCACAACCTAACGCAGCAGATGATGAGGTAAAACTTTCTGTAAATAATATGCTGAAAGCCATTACGGCATCTCTGCTAATGGAACAAGTATTAGCTCCTAATTGGAAGTTTAAAACCAAAGTTTCAGATGATGATAAGGCAAAGCCAGGAGAAATTAAAATTAGAGGTTTAAAGGAGCCAAGTTCTCAACGTGTAAAAGATATTACGGGGGATGATTTACCCGATTTAAAAGCAGCTATTTTTCAAGATACTACAATGCTAAAGGCAATGCCTGACCCATCAGTAGAACCCGAGGTTATTAATAAAGTTTTAATACCTAAAGTTATTAGAACCAAATACCCAGATTTAACAGATGACCAAGTGGAGGAAGTTAGACAGCACGTTGTTGTGGATTCGGTAATTAAGAACGGGACAATAAAGCAAGTTGCGGATAAACGGTTTATTAGAATGGCGGGGTCATTTGTTGATATTGATGACATTCATATAGACCTTATTGACAGAGTAAATCCATTTCAAGAAGCATTTGAGGTATTGTCAAAATCGGTATCAGCTAAGGTGCTTAAAATCATCCAAGAGACCATTGAAGCCACTCGTATTCAAATGGACTTTGAAGAAGCTGCAATTCTGTGGCCTAAGATTCAAGAGTTTGTAAAAACTCATAATAGAGAGCCAGATATAAAATCAATCATAGAAACTGAAAAAAGAATGGCTGAATGTATTATTTATCTAAAAGAGGAAAGGCGTAAAAAGGCAGTAAATAATGAAGGATAAAGAAAGCATATTAAAGGAAATCTTTGAGAATGACCCCTTTGGTTTGTTAATCGTAAAACCAAAAAAATCGGCTGCACGAACTTCTGATGAAAGGTTGGCAGCTTCTTTTGATGAGATTAATGACTTTATTGATAAGAATGAAAGAGAGCCGAAGCCAGATGTTTCTAATATGTCTGAATATAAACTCTACTCAACACTAAATGGCCTAAGAGATAATGAGGAGAAAATGATGGCTTTAGAGCCACAAGACAAATACGGATTACTAAACATAGAAAAAAAAGAGATTAACTCTATTGATGATATACTTGGTGACGACTCATTAGACATTTTAGCAGATAGCGATGACGCTGAGGGATTATTTACGTTCAAGCATACACCAAAAGATTACGAAAGAGCGAAAGCTGATTTTGTAGGCAAAAGATTTAAATGTAAAGACTTTGGCAGGTATGAACATTTGTTTAAAGAAGTTCAAGATGACTTGGCTTTGGGAAAAAGAAAATTAGTTGATTTTAAAGAACCTAATCTGAGAGAAGGTAACTACTATGTTCACAATGGGATATTATTTTTACTTGAGAGTATTACCTATAAAAGAGATGACCATTATAAAGAGGATGGAACAAGGGTTAGAAAAGACGGAAGAACACGTTGTATTTTTGAAAATGGTACTGAATCAAATATATTAAAACGTTCGGTTGAAAAGAATCTTTACAAAAATGGAAAAGTTGTAACTCAAAATGTTGATAAGGTAATTGAAGAGTTTACAGAAACATTTAGTGGAATTACAAATGAGGACAAAGAAACTGGTCACATCTATGTCTTAACATCACAAAGTGAAAAAGAAGATATAGCATCACTTGAAAATTTATATAAAATTGGGTATTCATCTACAAGTGTTCAAGAAAGAATTAAAAATGCTGAGAATGAACCTACTTATTTAATGGCTTCCGTTAAGATTGAATCTTCTTGGATGTGCTACAATATGAATGCACAAAAGTTTGAATCCTTAATTCATAGATTTTTTGGACATACTTGCTTAGAAATAGATGTATTTGATCACAGCGGAATTAGACATACCCCTAGAGAGTGGTTTATTGCGCCATTGAAAGCTATTGAACAAGCTATAACACTCATTATTAGTGGCGAAATTGTTAATTATAGGTATGATAAAGAGAATGAAATTATTAGTAAAAAATAAAGAACAAACTCACAGTAATGTATAGGCTACATAAAACGCATTTAGCTCGCCCAAATAGATTGGTTTATGATTACTGTTCGGGACACCATAAGTACGTTTAAATAGTTTAGAAAATAGTATGAGACAGCCTCATACATAATAACATTGAATGACATAAGCAACGCACAGTAAACGGTGTAACATTCTTTGAGTACTAAAACGATAGCTAATAATGGGGTTTGGGGTTATGCAATAGCTACCAATAATCAAAAGTAAACCAATCGAATGCAGTTAGGTGGAGCAAAAGTCTAATCTAGTTAGCAATAGTTGTGTGATAAGTCAAAGATTACCTAAAGAATCGAATTTTAATAAAATAGTCTTGCAAAGAGCATAAAACTCGTTATTTATTATCAAGTTTCAAAAACTAAATTTTTGCAGGGTAGATTAAGGATATCTAAAAGTGTTACCCTTAACTTGAACGGCAAACTCTCTTTTTTTACTTAATAATTAGTGTTTATTCATCGGTTTATCGGTTTAAGTCCCTATGTAATAGGACTAAACCTATGAACCATTAAACTGGTAGACTACCTAACCTATATGGTTTTCCGCTTTGACTTTGTTTTAACCAACCCTTGTTTTTTGCATCAGTTATTAGCGATTTTATTTTAGCTTGACCCTTACCTGCAGTACCTTTGTGTTTATTGTCCAGCACTACTTTTATTTGAGCCTCCAATACACCATATCCAAACTCCTTTTCAGTCTTAAAAACTTCTTCTAAGATTTTAAACTTATCCGTGTCAGCTAGTGTTGATAAATCAAAACCTTTTCTTGTTGATTTAGCAATTGCTTCATAATCTTGGATTATTTGTGGTAACCCTTCTTCGGTAATCTCAAAAGCAAACGGATCGAAACTCTTGTTTCTACAAAACGCTGCCTTAACTATTGAAACATTTGTGTTTGACTTGTCTACTTCAACGCCAAGAACCGTTTCTGCTTTATTCATTAGCTCTGTTCCTATATGACCCCTAGCTTTGTCACTACCAGGGTTTTCGTGCAGCACTGCTATAATGTGAATGTTTTGCTCCTCTGTCCACTTTAATAGCTTTGATGCTATATGAGAGGCTTCAGCTTCATCGTTTATACATGTAATTAGGTCTCTTATTCCATCTATCACTACAAAACTTAGATTAGGGGTGTTCTCTATTGCGTGTTCAACTATTTTTAATCGTTCAGATGGGCTTTTTTTTCGTAAACCATAAGCCTCAAGGTTTTTAGGTACAGTTGTTCCTATTTGAGTGCAGACCCTCTTTACAGCTGTTTGTAAGTGGTATTTCGACTGTTCGGTATCAAAGTACAAAACTTGCTTAGGTTCTTCTTTAAATGGTGCTCTAAGTGTGTTGTGGAGGATTTCTCCTCCTACTGTTGTTGCTATGGCCATATTAATGAAAAAGGTCTTCTTGCTTTTAGCTTTTCCTTTTACTAAGCTAAAATTTCCATTTGTACCTAAGGGTATGAAATTTTCATCGTCTACCCTTAATTCCCATGCTATCTCAGGAGGTGTAATGTTTTCTAATATATCAACTCTACATTCCTTTAGGGTTTCAGCTAGCTCATTTTGTACGTTTCTTGTTTTAATCATTTTATTCTCCGTTATTTATTAATGTTTTTTCTTTTTTTTTATTAGCTCAAACCGCCTAATTTATCTTCTACTGACAAATTTTAAAATCCATCATTCAACATTTTTATAATTACTTCTGATTTATAAAAGCACTTTCCTTGTCTTCTAATTTTTGCCTCATCAAATATTCCTTTAGACTGATAACTGAAAAATGTACTCACAGAAATATCCATCAAATCAAGAATATCATCTCGATTTATAAACTTTAATTTTTGTGCTTGTATCTCATTCATTTAAAAAAGCCTAAATTCTATTTTCATATTTTGCTCCTATAAAATTGGGTTTTAATTCGTAGCAAAAAAAGCGTAGTAATTAACAGTCTTTAAACAATCATAATTAACAAAATGTAGAATAAAATTATTACATACTGCGTCATATCTAAGTTTCGAAAAAAACAGTGGATTTTATAAAAATTGTATGAGATTTATAGAATTATAACCGTTCGATTGATTATCTTATGGTTGTTGTTTATAACTTGTCTATAACTCACTTTAGAGTAATGAGTCGTTGAGGTATCAGCATTGGCCTAACCAACCATAAGACGACGCAGTAGAACACGAAAAACATTAAGTTGTTGGTTTTCAGCACGATGCCTAAAAAGTATAATTTAGTTATAAAATCGATAGGCTTTTGGGTGGTTTTAAGGCTCTTTAAGCCGCTTCTGTTTTCGTGTGAAGTATTTGTATTATTTTAGGGTTTTAGGCTTAAAAAAGCGCTGTATGTATCTTCTAAACATAAATACAAGGGTTAAACTTAATAAGATTTTTACATTTGGTTTATGGTTGTCAGTAAAGGAGTAAAAAAGTTTGTAGCTAGAGAATTTCTAGTCCTTTTGATTTTGGGTGTTATAATGGGGTTAGCCTATATAACCATTGAATTTGTTGCTGAATATCAATCTAAAAAATTTAATACTTGTGTTGAACAGGTTAATACGAAACAAATACTCTTAAGGAACCTTCAAACCAGGGCTTGTAAAGATGGTTTGGTTTTTTACGATAATAGCGAAAGTGAAAAAAGAACTGCAATACAATATGGTTTAGGTTTAAGTATAGCGCTGCTTTATCTAACTAGGGTTGTTTTCTACACTTTCAAAGGTTTCTATTTAATGGTTCGATGGGCAATTAAAACAGTGAAAGAATAGGATTAAAAGACTTTCTTTAATTAGCAATTTTCATTTTTGAACTCGGCTCAGGTAATAGATTCTTGTATAAGTTTAAGGTTCTTTCCTCTTCTTCTGGAGCAACATCAACACTTATATATCCTTCTGTAGTTTTAGAGCTAGAATGAGCCGCCATTCTCATTAAATACTCTATATCTTCAAACTCAGATGCAAGAGTTAGTAGGGTAGATCTAGCACTGTGTGTGCTAAATGTGTACCCCCTTTTAATTTCAATTGATAAATCTTTTGCAATACGTTTTAGATATTTATTTTGATTTTTGGTTATTGTTTTTTCTCGAACTATAACTTCATCAGCTGTTTCTTTTCCTCTTAGTGCTCCAAATATATATTCACTATTAAATAAGCCTTTAAATTCATTTAAAACCTCCTTAAGCTCTGGTGCTAATGGTAACTTAATTTTCTTCTTGCTTTTTGCTGTTACATATACAAGATGGTCTTCTCTAATATTTTCCCATTTTAGAGTTATAAAATCAGATATTCTCATTCCACCCATCAGAAACCTTGCAATAAAACTTTTTTGAGCTTTCCATATTGGAGTACCATGTTGATATTCTTTAGCTATTAGATTATTAAAATCATGTCTTGACATAGCCATTGCAGTATTGGTTTTATCGAGTTTAGGCGGTTCAATTATATTAAAGGGATTAAAGTCAATTTTATACTTAGATGCTGCTTTATTGAATGCAGCCTTAATATTAGAATATTCCTTTCTTAGAGTTGTTCCTGAATTTGCTTTTTGCTCAAATTCCCCAATTTTATAACCAGTGTAAATGTTAGTAGAATAATCATTCCAAAAATCAACTGTAACAGAACTAAATGGAAGACTATCCCATTTCAATTTTAAATATACATACTTGTTAAGTTTCTTTAAGGTTGACTCTTCTCTGTCCAATGAGTTTTTAGACTTACTCTTTTTAATGCGTGAATTTTCTATTTCATTTTCAATAAACTTTAAAAAGCAAGGTTCATTTGGTCTTGAATACTCAGCTATAACTCCAATAATAGTAGGCTGAAAGTCTGTATTAGCTATTAATCTGTCTTGAGCTTCTGAGAGTTGAGAAATTGTATTCTCTAATCTCCTGTTTAATTCATCAGAACTTCTGAAGTCCTTTATAAAATTTCTAAAACCATCAGCGGCTTTAAACTTTGCATTTGCATTCCAGCTACTTTTAGTTATTCTTATTTCGGTTGGTAATACTTTTCGCTTTTCGTCTTTCTTGTGACAGCGCAGAAATACATGATACAATCCGTTTCTATCTGGCTTATTATTTAAAAAGGGGTAGAATTTTACTTTCTTCATTTTACTGGCATATTACTGACACAAATGTAAGATAAGTATGGATATATCCAAATATCATTAGATAGATGTGGATAAGGAAATCAAGCTATACTATGTGTTTTTGGTAGGTTTCACTTGTGAGTCATACTGGATTCGAACCAGTGACCTCTGCCCTGTCAAGGCAGCGCTCTAAACCAACTGAGCTAATGACCCTTTTTTATGCGCTATGCAAAT
>Ga0209307_1000945_pt1 | contig 18475 bp, 15 predicted proteins | sample COGITO_mtgs_1105_FD_185519 | JGI IMG/M metagenome (GOLD analysis project Ga0209307, IMG submission 185519) | Pelagic marine microbial communities from North Sea - COGITO_mtgs_110530 (SPAdes) (version 2) | ecosystem: Environmental > Aquatic > Marine > Epipelagic ... | reverse complement strand
TTTTTAAAAAAAAAAAAAAAGAAGAAAATAAATCTTTTTCATTTATACCAAACAAAAATTTAAGTAAATATGAAGGATTATATGGAGTATATCCATATTATAATTCTTATATAGATAGCGAAGAAACACGAATAAATTGGATTAAAACAAGACCTGATTTTGGACAATTATATTTCAAACAAGGTCTAATGTTATTTGAAACTACATTAGCATTAGATAGAGAAAGGATTGTTAGGGAACTCGAACAATCTATTGTTAAACATAAATCATTAATGGATGTATTAGAAAAATCTATTGATAAAGAAAAAACAAAATTAATAGCATCTAATAATAAATGTGTTACTACTAATTACATTTCAAAAGAATATTACACTATAGAATCGTTACGAAACGATAACAATAAAGCTATAAAGGTTGATAAAGACAAACAACGCATTGGAGAATCGGATATAGTACCAATTGATAGTTATGCTTTATTAAGATTAGATAATGGAAACAAAAAAATATTCAAAAGGGATAAATTAAGTAATGGAAATGAAATATGGAATTTAGAATCTGGAATCAATATAGAGCATATGATATCTACAAATAAAGATTTTTGTGACCAACAATTTGATACTATATCTAAGCTAAATTCTGAAATTGTAAATTTAGAAACATGTAAATTTTCCGATATAGAAAACAGATGTGTTTCTAAAAAATTAGAAACAGATATACGAACATTACATAATACACAAAAAAAAATTAATGAAAAAGAATTATATCTAAAAAAACACGAAGATATTATAAATTTTAAAACACATTTAACTAAAGATATTGAATATTATACCCATTATATAAATTTAGTAAATGCTAAAAACTCACGTTTATTTACACAAAAAGAATCAGAAATAATAAAACAAGCAAAAGAAGAAATAGAGCCAGAACATGAACACTTGTACAATAATATTGATTTATACTTAGAACATATATCTAAATTAAATGACAAACAAAAATTTGAACTATTAGAAATTTTGATACAAAAATTTGGAAGAAATGCCTCTATCACAAATAATGAAAATAGTAATAATATATATTGTAAATATGGTAATAAAGTTTTATGTTGCGGTCATAACAAAATAATGATAAATATGTACAAACAAGATTCTAATTTTGATGAATTATTTAATGATTTGATTGATACTTATGGAATTGAAAAGGATGGTATGTTTTGGTGTAGTAATTGTGGTTCTGAATTATTTATGGGTGAATATGATATAAATAGTGGGTTTAATAAAAATGGACAACGAGACCAAACAGATGAACTATTGGAAGAAGACCCTGAAAATGATAAAGTATCAGAAGTATCCTTTTTATTACAAGATCAAACAATGGATTCTAATATAATTAGTGTATTTAACATTAAATCAGTACTTCTAAATATTATGGGTATTCAATTAAGCGAAATCGACACAATCAAATTACTAAAACAAAGCGACAATTTAATTAAATTTCATATAGATTCTAAAATTATATGGAAACAAAAATATAGAGGTAAAGAAAAAGGTGTATTTTTAGATAAAAAATATAATGATCACGTCAATATTTATTCTATATTATTTACAACAGCCTATTTATTTATTGTATTACAAACATCTATTCCATCATATAAAATAAACAAACCACATTCTAAATGTCCAGCAGATTTAAATGGTTATCCATTAGATTTAGATGATGAAAAACAAAGTGGTATTAACTTTATGAGTTGCGTTTTATTTAATTTATGTAACACAAATAGTATATGGGAATCATTAACCACAATATCAAAGAAAAAACGAAAATTAGAAGAAAAAATTAAAGAAAAATTATTATCAGTCATTAATTTAATACATGATGAAAATTATATAAAAACATTATATTCTGAAAAACGAAACTATATTTCTTCCAATAATACTAAACAAAAATTATTATATAATAATGAATGGAGTAAATTTAGACCATCATTAAATAATTTCGAAATAGTAAATGAATCTATTGATAGTTTAGATTTAGAAAAAGATGATATTAATATTAATGAAGTATCAAATTATTTTACATTAAAGTATATATCAGACATTGATTCTATTATAAACAAAAGCAAAGTAGAAAATAATATATTTAAACCAGCATTATTACAACAATCATGCTGTATTTCATTATTAAATAATGATTTTAGTAATCTAGATTTTTTTACAAAAAAGAATGCCACGATTACAGTATATCACAATAACAGTATAATATTAGAAAATAAACAATTAGTATCTAATATACACAATAGTAATTTATATTGTAATGGTATTAAACCCGAGTATATAAAGAGTTTTTCTAATATAATATTTACATTAGAAGAAGAATTAGATAATTATACTAAAACCGAATTATTTGAAAGTTTTGTAGATAGTGATAATGACTTATTTAATGGTACAAAAAGAATTTACGACAATGATATATGTATTTTTACTGGCGAAAATAGATTTGATATACGAAGAAAACAATATACAAATGAACAGTATTATGATTTATTAAAAAAAATTCAAAAAAAAAAGAATATTAATCAAGTTAACTATATAGACAATCTAAATAGTATAGATAAATTCAAGACAATTGTAAATGACAATGAAATATTACAAAGTGATACATATTTAACAGAATTTATAGCTTTCTTATATGATGATTCTAAACAACCATCCGAAATCAAATTAAATTGGGATGATTTTAATAATCAATTACAACAAGAAAAAAATAGTATAGTAGATGTATTCAATGTATACAATTCTGAAAAAGGGAAACATATTAAAAAAATATTATCAAGACTTGGAATGTTAACAAATATATACAATGAAGATAAATTGAAATATGATAGTGTTACATCAGAATCACGTATGTATATTGCTAAAACCAGAAACTTGTACAAATATATAAATACATATTTATATGATTCCATTTCTAAAATTAAAAATAATAAATATGATGAAACAATAAATGTTCCAAATACATGGTCAAATGTTTATAAAATAGCTATGATATCAAATTTACATACCCATTACAAAAATGATAATAAAATTGTTAAAAATTATATTACACGAAAACATCAAAATAATTCACAACAACTTTATGATGAACTATATAATTTAATATCAAAAATAAATATGAATACAACGCAATTAATTAGTGAAGAACATATATATAATGAAAATATGGAAATAATATTTTACAGTAAATTAACAAATGAAAATTTAGCATCCATTTTAGAATACATATTGGTTATAACATTAAAACATATTTTACAATTAAATGACAGTTTTACTACTTCAATTAAACCAAATACATTAAATCAAACAATTACAATAGATTCAACAGATCCAACTGATTTACAACCATCTGATATAGATTCTACACCAGAAGAACAAAATAACTTAGATTCTACAATAGATGTATCTACAACGATTAAAAATGAAACATTAGATTTGATTCATGATTTATTGTCCAAAATGGAAACAAACCGTCTTTATTCAGATAAATTTACATATTCATTTATTCAAGAATCTATAGAAAAAAAAAGTAATGGAGAAAAAGAACAAAATCTAAAATTTATGGAAGATTTAGACAAAGAATCAAGGCAATCATTAAAATCTATGATATTGTTAGGTCTAGAACGTTGGGACCAATTAGCCACAAAAGAAAATAAAGAAGTTTATTTTGAAACACAAAATACATCATATGAAGATATTGAACAAAGTTTAGAAGAACAAGAATTAATAAATAGAAATCAAGCTACTAATGAATTAGGAGAAGACTATACTGATGATGAATATACTGAATGGCTATCTATGACACAATCAAACCGAAATGAAATATCGGCAGCAATGCAAGAAAATATAATGCCAGATGACGATGGCGATGATTACAATGACGAAGACTATGATGGATATCAATAAATTTATTTAATAAGCACACCAATGAATAAAAATATAATTAATATATTAGTACTACACATTCCAATATAATCAATAGATTGTTTTTGGGTTTCATTGTTTAAAGTATTGAAAAACGACTTGAAATAGTTATAATTAAATATAGAGTTTTGGTTTTGTTCATTATATAATCGGTTTTTTTCACGAGTCAATAATATATTTGCTTTTTGTTTTCTAACAGTTATATTTGCTAGTAATTCTGTATTAAACAATGATGATTTATACAATTTAAATAATGGTTCAAATTCAATTATATCTAGATTGATTATAAAATCATTTATATTTTTAGTATTAATACTAATATGAACTGCCGAATTCAACACATTTATTAGTTTCATCATAATTGTTAGTTCTCCACATTCTATTTTTTCTTGTTTACAAAAATTTATCTTTTCTTCTAAAAAGAATTTTTTTATTGACTCATCAATACCATAAATAATAATTTTATTTTCATTAATATATGACATATTATAGTTACAAGGGGGTTTGTTTGTACCTGATATAATACTATACGTTTCATCTAAAGTTTCGCACATATCATTTACTAAAAAATTTCCTTCGTTAATATTTTTTAAAAACTTAATAATTTCATTTTCCTGACTATTTGATATAACTGATAGTTGTGTCGTATTGATTGTAGTAAATCCAGTAAGGCTATACAACATAATAATTGGATTAATCATAATTATTTACATTATTTAAATTTTTAAAATAAATTCAATTTTATATTTATTACTATGGTCGATATTCTAATTTCGTACCATTTTACAAATAGTACATTTGTTTGGTCTTTCATCATATTGGAAATATTCTCTTGCTAAAACCCAATTATGTTTACAATTATTGAATATATAAATATTATTCATCTTTTTTTCATTAGACAATTCTTTTAATTTAGATTTTAGTATTTTTATTTCATCATTTATTTCTTTATTTTTTTGTATTTTTTCGTTAATCATTTATTTTAATACTATATTTTATTTAATACTATATTTTCAAGTATTTTATATTATTATAATATGATTATATTACTCATTCTTATTTTAATAATTATATGTTTAATTATATTTTTATCAACAAAAGAATCATTTACAATACAATTTTATGATTATAATAAATTACACCTTGAATATACTAACCCAGATATATATGACCAAATTAATGAAAAGGTAAAAAAATATAATGAAAATACAGATACAACCCAAGAAAAACTTGAACAATATTATGAAAAATTAAAAAATATTAATAGAATGACTAAATATCCAGTTATAAGAAGAGAATTATCATATTTTGAATTTGATTCTATATTATTAATATTAAAAATAAAACATAAATTTACAAATATACATCAATTAAAAACATTAACAAAGATAGATATTAATAAAACTCATTTAGAATCTTACAATTTAGTTAAAGATTGGATAATCGAACAAATAAGTATTTTAGCGTCACAAGATTTTTTTAAAATAGAGTATATCAATTCAACTGGATATTTTCATACTCATGATGAATTATTTGAATACAAAGTAAATTATAAAGAACATTTAGAACAATTTATATTTAAAATGATAATATATCGGAAAAATAAATTTAATCATTTTGTTGTGTATTTTGATATTTTATTTGATAATTACAATAATAAATATTTTATAAATAATATGTTTATTTTAGAAAGAGAATTGCAAGATAAATTAGTATTTGGTCCTTTGTTAGACAAAAATAAATTATCAGACAAATTCAATAATAATATAGATTACAAAAATGATATTATAGAAAAATATATAAAATCAAATAAAAAAAAGGAAATATATAATAATGATAGACATCATTGTTTTTATAAAAATGCTCAATATAAATTAAATTGTATATCACCAAATGAATCAGATAATACTGTTGGTATTTATGATTCACCATGTGTATATGACCGTGATTGCCCATTTTACAAAAAAAATAGTAATTATCCGAATACACGTGGAGGATGTAATAATGGATATTGCGAAATGCCAATTAATATAAAATTAATTGGATATAAAGAATATTCAGAAAGTGCAAAACCACTTTGTTACAATTGTAAAAAAAAAAAATGTAGTGGTTTAGAATGTAATATGTGTTGTAATGAACAATACGATAAAAAATTATATCCAAATTTAAATGGACCTGATTTTGCCTTTGATAACGACTTCAATGAACGTATTAAACATTCTAGTCATTTTGAATCAAAAGAATTAAGTCCAGTTAGTATCATTGTATAACTTTATTTATTACAATATAATTTATTAGACATCAAACATAAATCATCATACCTAAATATAATAATTAATTTTATAATAGATAATACAATCATTATTCCAATAAAATATAATGCCAAAGAACAATCTTTTGTATATATAATATAAAACATAATAGAAAAAAATAGAATATACAAAAATAATAGTAATAAATATACTATATTCATTATAATAAGTGTATATTATTTATTCACATCTTTCATATGAACATGTTCATGTCCATGGAAATATGTACTTGGTTTTATTAAATTACCGTCAGAATTTAATGCTGGTTTAATAAAATAATTAGTTTCTTTTATATTTTCAGAATCAAAAGAAGCTGAAATTGAATTTTTGTTAGAATCATCGCTTGTATCTAATTCATCTATTACACATTCTGACAAGTCTGGTTCTTTATCATCAATATCTTTAATAAATGTGTTTTCTTTTTTTAGTTTGGATTCACATTCCACTTTTTCTTTCAGTTTTTTATCATAATAAAGTATAGGATTACATCTAGAATCATGTTCAGTTTTAAAATGATTTTTTAGACCTAAACCAGTACAAAAAAATAAATCTGATGCTAATTTAGTAGATTTATCACCACACTCTCCATTATGCGATGCTCTATGACCATCTATTGTTCCTTTTGAAACTGCTGCCATATTGATGGCATTTTTATTTAGTCTATTTGTAATATTATAATTATTTTTGTCTATAAAATATCCAGTGTAATTTGGGTCAGTTTTTTCACTATATGGTAATATATAAAATCCATGTTGTTTTGTATTATCCATTTTAGAACTTGAGGTGATACATTTAATACCTGGAGTAAAATCTAATTTACACGAATTACCAGAAAATTTTTTCCTTAGAGATACAGATTTTTTAGTATTTTTTAAATCAAACATATCTTTTCGTGTAAGTTTGCACGTATTTGGACACATTCTTCCTTTATTTGAGATTGTTGTAGTTCCTGGGTCGTAACATTTTGATGGAATACCTTTATTATTATTAACTTCACCAGATTTGTCTTTTATATCTCTACATACACTTGAGGCTCTATACTCCGTATTTATATTATTGTAAAATGGATATTTTCTTGGTGCAAAATATGATAAATCATCAAGCCAATCTAATATCCATTTATTTCTTCTTTTTGTTGCTGTTTTACTATTTGATAAATTATCTTTGTATGCTAATTCAGCAGATTTAGCAGCTATCGTAACCACTGTCGTTATAGTAGCGGCTGCCATAGATGCTACCATATATATATATGGAGCTGCTAAACCTCCTATACCAGCAGTTGCTGCTGCAGCGGCACCAGCAGCAGCACCAGCTGCATACCAAATTCCAGGAACAATAATCAATAATGCATAATCGCGTATTTTTCGTCGTTTAATAAGTTTGTTTCGTTGGTCTTCTACATATGCGTAATATGCTTTTTTATAACAATCATCGCATTTAGGTACCTCACTATTTATACCATCGCTTTGTGAACAATGTTTTGCTGTTTTATACAATAATTGGTCTTTTGTTCCTCCAATACCTCTTGCAGTTTTTTTGAAATCAATATAATAAGGCATTACATAATTATCATTGATTGATTGTTTAATAGTTTCTGCACTACTTGTTGTTGGCACTTTCTCCTTTTCTTGTGATTCTTTAACATCATATATTTTTTCATAGCAATCACTATTATTAGAAATTACTTTATTTAATTTTGTGATATCTGATGATTTATGTAGTTTGTAATTTCCAACATTTTTATCAATAGTAAATGAATCACAGTCTGCTTCATTACAATCTTCAATAGCATCATTTTTATCACCCTTTTTCCAAGGATTGTTTTTTGATTTATTTGTTATCAAACATTTTTTATCTTTATTTATCTTATAATATTTATTTTCTGGATTAGTATTATTTACTGATCTCGTATTTACAGGCGTAGGAATTGTTACAGTTTCATCATCAGATATTCTGTAACATTTATCTCCTTGAGAATCTTTAAATCCTTTAATTCCTTTATACATTTGAAATCCAGTGTTAGTTTTAGTAAAAGAATGACAATTGTCGACACTATCACACATTTTAATAGCATCATCTATATCACCAGTTTCAGTTGATGCAATTTTAGTTCCACTACATTTTTTGTCATTATATCCTACATATTTATTTGTTCTGTCTACTGGGATAAATGATTTATAACATGCTCTATTATCATTATTTCCAACATTTAATGATTGAGCATTTGCACTATGTAATTTATATGTAGCATTATATGTATTCATTGTAAATGATGTACATTCTGGGTTACGATTACAGTTATTTTTAGCATCATCAACAGAACCACTTTTCCAAGAACCAATATTTTTACTTGTCATACAATATTTATTATCATATTTCAAATATTCTTTAGGTGTATCTGATGGAGTGTATGTAACGAAACATTTTCTTTTTTTATTAATTCCATATCTTAATGTTTTTACATTAGCATTATGTAATTCATAATCACCTTTCCCTTTTTTCTTCTTTCCATTACCGTCGGTGTTATATGTAAAAGATGTACAAGAATCATTATTATTACAAGCCTTTTTAGCATCATCTTCGGTTCCATTTCCTTTCTCTATATTTTTACGTGTCATACAATATCTATCATCATATTCAGAATACTGTTTATCAGCATCCACCTTTATACTACCGGTTAAATCAGCACATTTTACATTAATTTGTTCTTCTATTTCTTCTTCAGTATCACCTAATTTACCATGAACATTAAATTCAGGCTCTTTTAAATATGAACTTTTACATTCGCGTATTTGCTGATTCATACATTGTTGCTTACATTTATTCATAAATTCAGTTCCATCACACTTTCGTTTGTATACTGAATTTGCGATTTTCCTCCAATCCTTTCTTTTATACATTTTATCATCATAATCGATTGCTGGCTTTTGGTCAGTATTACATTCAATCTCATTTTCGTAAATATATGGTTCTTTAACATACCCTTCATATTTATTAGGTTTTATATAATTGTTACTTAATTTCATTGCCCTCTCACCATCTAATACTTCTAAATCTTTATATTCTAAACATTGTTCTTTATTATCATTTACAAAACATATTTTAGTTGGTAAATCATCTACTGTTTTAATTTTACATTGATTATTTCCAGATTTAGATTTATTACAATCATGATTATAATAAATCTCTTTTTTATCTTTGTAAAATTTAGGAGCATCTACTTTTCCAGATATTAATTCAATCTTCTCTTTATTTATACAATTATCTCCAAAACAAAGTTTCTCATTTATTTTGAATTTTTCTTTATCTCCAGTATTATCTATAATTAAATTGTTTTTACTTAGATCTAAATATTCTAATTTATTATATGTTTCTAATTCATCTGGATCAACCCCATAAAATACATTTTTACCATAAATATTTTTTTTAGATAAATCTATTATTTCATTATTTGACGAATCATTATTTGACGAATCATTAAAATTCTCGTTATATATTATAATTTTGTAAGTAACATACAAAATAATAATTACTAAAAATAAATTTATTAGTTTCATATTATAATTATAAATTATAATTATTTTGATAAGCGTTTATTTATTTCATCGATTTCTTTATACAAATCATTAATCTCTCTATTTTTAAAACTTAATTCATCAGTATCATTTTCAATATTTCTTTTAGGTCGTAACAAATCTTTATTATAACACATATGCTTTGTTTTTTTCTTTATTTCATATATATTTTTCAAATGTCTTCCTAAACCAGTTTCAGTATCAAATATATCATCCAGATATTCATAACCTATTTTCGATTTCAAAATATCATATTTTGTTAGTATATCTGTATTCTTATTTTTATTATATTTGGTTATATTTACAAATTCTGAACTCAATTCTGGTTTTAGTTGTTTTATTATTCCTTTATCATTCGATGCTATAAAACAAGCATCATAATCATATAATAAATCATTTACTTTAGTTTTATTTATTTTTTTTTTATCCCAATATTCAGTTCTCCAATTAACACCTTGCTTTGTATATATATAATTATCAAATAAACCAATCCCTATCATTATATTATCTTTATCATATATAATTTTACTCATTGGTATATCATTATTTATAGGACCAATCCAATCATTTTTTTTATACGTAGATGTATCTAATCTTTTTTCATAAATTTGACCGTCATGACTACTAAGTCCAAGCAATTTATAATTTAAAGAATCAAAACAAATATTTCGTATATTTATATTAGATCCTAAATTAGTCCATACAATATCTTCTTCGCTTTCACCTTCTGTTTCTGTTAATTGTATATTAGATTTATATATGTTATATACTGGTTTTTTATTTTCGTAATATAATCCTATTGCCATTAATCTTTTATTTTCATCGTAAATAATATTATTTATTATTATATTCTTATTTGATTCTAATTTAGGAATTTTACTTTTTTTCCATTCATTCGAATATAATGAGTGGGTTTTATATATATAACACCCATTAGTTACATCATTATTAGTTTCATTTATTACAAAAGTTCCATAATATGTATCAATATTATTATCATTTGTCTCTGGTGATAATATTATCGAATGAATATTTCCATTATTTATAACATTTTTATTAGTTGTAAATGTCTCAACATTATATAAATCATATAATTGTATCAAAAAAAACACAAATAATACTAAATATAATAAAATCATAATAGTATTTGTTTTAGGTTTCATTAATATTAGATTAGATTTATTTTTATTTTATTTCTATTTTTAATATTATCTATTCCTTTTACTATTGCATCATATTTCTTTTTAGATATATTATGTGAATAAAGTCTATCTATATTTGTATTATATATTTCTGAATTACTTTGTTTATCAAGTAGTTTTTGGATTTTTGCGTACATTTTTGTTATGTATTTCTTTTTTTTTTCTATAATATCTTGACTAAATCTTTTAAATATTAAATTCTTTTTTTTTGGTTTATCTAATTTTTTTAATTTTTCACAAAATTTATTTTCTATCATTTGATTTTTATTTGTTGTATCGAAAAAATTTTTGTTAGCATCCTCATCTATAACCATCCCTGGTTTATTTAAATTTATTAATATATTATCTAACTCTGATTCGTATAATATGAATTCACTAGTTAAATTTTGAAATATTTTTAATTGTTTTGTTGAAGACACTTGTGATTGCAATTGAGATTGAGTTGTCAATAATTTTACACATTGTATATCTATTAAATTATCTTTCAAAAAATTAAAAAATTCTATGTCATTATCCAATGTGTTTGTTATTACATCCGAGTTATTAAAAAATTCAATAATCTTTTTTTTATTATAAGAAGCCAGTTTTATATTCAAATAATCAAAGTCAATTTTACTATAATTACTAGACGAATCCACAACATCGGGAATATTAGAAAACAAATTATTTATTTTTGTATTATTTATGTTCAGTTCATTGCATTTATATACACCATTGCCATCATAATAATCGTAAATACTTTTTTTTTTTCTTTTTATTTCATTATGATTTTCATTTAATTTAATTTGAAATTCTTTATATTTGGTATCCTTCCAATTTTGTGTATATGTTAAATTATAAATCTTTTCATGTAAATTGTAAATCTTTAATAAATTATTACTTAATGTTTCGACATTACCATTTATTTTATCAATTGTTGTATTTATTGTTAAAAAATTTATAATTACAATATATACTGTATATATTTGACGCATTAATCCTATATATTTTTTTATATATGAAAGATAATCTGTAATTATTTCTTTAAATATTAGATTATCTGACTTAGATTGAAATGTTTCTTTGTTATTACAAAAAACAAAGATAGATATTAACAAAATTAGTATTATTATTAATCGAAATAATATCATTAATAATATAATATAAAAAAAACTTAATTAAAACTATTATATATATGTGGTAGGTTTTGTTTTAATTTATTTCCATCACAATTATAACATTTATCACTCAATTTATTTTTATCTATATTTACATACTCTTTTGAATTTTTAACATCACAATTTGATTTAGATGAATTTGATGTGTTTAATGAATTTATATTTTTTAAAGCATTCGAAACATTTAATTTAAGATTAATATCATTTGTTTTTAACATACCATCCTTATTCAAATCATCAACGAATTCATAATTTTTGTCAAGATTCTTCTCTTTTTCTTTTCTACATTTTTCATTTTTGTTAGATTGATTAGATTCTTTATTATTTAATAAATTAATTATATTTTTTAGTTCTAATATTTTCTTATCCAATTCTTCAAGCTCATGAAAGGTAGATTCATTATATTCTATCTTTTCTTTTTCTTCTTTTAATTTATTTCTTTCATCAATTTCACCACATCTTTGTTCAGCCACTTCCAATGAATTAAACATATTTACTAAATTTTGAGCACTATATGTTTCATCTTTATTTTCAAATTTTTCAACACACTTAGATTTTAAAAAAAATAATAGTATAATAATTAATATAATAATTACAACTAACAGTATTATTTTTGTCGTCATATAATTAAAACATATATTTTAATTGTTTAAATTTAAAAAGAAATAAAAAAATTTAAGACATATCATCTAATGATTTTCGATGTAAATCAGGACAAATAGTACTCTGTAACCATGGACTTACTTGAACTTGTGGATTTGGTGGCTCACTTCTTAATCCACGATTAGCATTTCTTAAACTACATCCTTGCGTATTTACACCAATATGATGTGCCGAATTCAACAAATTTTTGACACATATATCACCAGGTGTATTTGGATTATTTTGTGCAAATTCAGAGTTTGTATCTGCTGGTAGTAAAGGTAAACAATTTAATGCAGCAGCATCTTCTACATTATTATTTTGATATACCCCAGAAACATTGTTAGAATCAGCAAGAGGTACTTCTTGATTGACATTAACTCCATTCGCAACTACATTTCCATTATTTCTTACATTTCCATTATTTCTTACATTTACATATTCATCTTTATCTTCCACTACTGGTTCTTTGTCCATCTCTACTAGTTCTGGTGTCTCATTTTGAAAATATTCTAAATGTTCTGGATGTCTCTGTGCCTCAAAAGATTCAGTTGGTTCATTCAATAATACATAACCTACATATCCAACTACTAATATAGCAACAAGTGACAAAAATACTGATAATTGTTTTCCAATTGATTGTTTGAATACATTAATAACAATCAAAACTATACATCCACAAACAATTAACAAAACTAATTTATTTATATTATTATCTAAACTCAAATCCATTGTATATAATTAAAATATATAATTTTTTTTTGTAATATACAAAAACTAATTAATAAATTCTTTTAATTTATTTAATTTATTTGACATGTCCATAATTATTTTTTCTTTATTATTAATAATTTCTTCATATTGATATTGTAAATTATTAATAAATAATTCCAAATCTTGATCTGTATTTGAATTATAATCTGTATTTTTATTTTTATTTAAAATACTTGGCGATTTAACTCTAGTATTTTCATTAAATGTTGTTGTTTCTAATAAGTCAGACGTTTCTAATAATTCAGCATCTTCGTTTAATCCAATATCTGCGTTCAATTCGGTTGATTCATATTGAACTGAGGGAACATAATTATCTACCATCTCACACGATTCGTTATCTTTAGATTCAGCAGCTTTAGAAGAATTATCTACCATATCACACGATTCGTTATCTTTAGATTCAGCAGCTTTAGAAGAATTATCTACCATATCACACGATTCGTTATCTTTAGATTCAGCAGCTTTAGAAGAATTATATACCATATCACACGATTCGTTATCTTTAGATTCATCAGCTTTAGAAGAATTATCTACCATATCACAAGTTTCAATAGCAGAATTATCTACTATATCACACGTTTCGATAACTTTATTTAATGATTCATCCAATGGATTACAATTATCTAATGATACAGATTCGATATTATTAAAATCTATAGTTTGGTCTAAATTATTTTCTAATGTTGGTAAAATATCATTATTATGTCCGTTATCTTCCATGTCAGTTAATAAATTGTCATTAATTATATATGTACTCCTTCCGTCGGATTGAAAAACTTTTAATTGTAATGGAACCCATTCACAAATAACTTGTTGTTTTAAAAATCTAAGTCCTTGTAATTTTAGAACACACAAAATTTTAACATCATTCTTAATATCATTATAATGTATAGTATTGTTATTTGAATTGTAGATATTACAGGTAATATCACCTTTAATAACCGGTATTTTAAGTTTCAACATAGGTGGTTTATTAGCTTTTCCATTTTTAATTGGTGTTTTGTAAAATTCTTCAACAATATCTAAAGGAAATTCTTTACTAAACCATTTACTACTATTTTTGTGAATTTTATCCATATTGTATTCATCTATATTTGTAATAAATTCATAAAATTCCCAATGAGAATTATCTAATTCTAATTCAATATAACAACGACTATCATTTTTAACGATTCCGTTATTACTATTTAATCTAGGACTTTGAATATAAATAGGATTATTATTATAAGTTGGTATGGACATATAACTTCCACCTTTTACTTTTTCCGGATCATTGTAATTGATATTATTTAAATCAAGTGTTTTGTAATCTAAGATTTCAATATACATTATAAAATAAAATAGTGTTTTTTTATTATTTTAAAAACGCAATTCAATGTATTATTATTTCCTTAATACTATATTTGTAATAATATTTATCATTTTTAAACCATAATTTATTTAAACATAATTTTAGTTTACAGTTCATATTTTTTTCTATATCATAAATTGTTTTGTAATTATTTTGACTATCCTTAATTATTGTTACTATTTGTTTTCCTTTTTCCAAAAATTTAGTATATAATATACTATTAGCATCTGTATATCTTAACTGCGAATTAAGTTGATAATTTTGAATATTCAATAATTCTATAAATTTATTTTCTAATTGTTCTATAAAATATTCAAATAACTTCATAGCATTTGTATCATTATCCAATTCACAATTTAAAAAAAAATTATTATATTTATTATCTACACCAAATGGAATCAATAATAATGGAGTCCAAAATTCTATAGTATTATTATTATATTTTATATCATATGAATTTTTAATTGATTTTTCTAATACAATTAAGCTTAAATCTATAGTATTAATATTCATTAATAACAATGTAGTTTTATTTTTAAATAAAAAACATTATATTATCTTAATGATCAACAATTTAACTAATAAATTATTTGATAAATTACTTGAAAATTTAAATACACCTGAAAATATTGATAAAATTCAAATGACATTATTAGAACCTGTTATTTCTTATACGTACAACCGTATTTACCCATATTTTATGCTTATTATTATTATATTCATTTTAACCTTTATTTTAGTTATAATAATATTAGGGGTTTTACTAAAAAAAATATTATATTAAACATATAATGACACATTTATCACAATTATCAAATGATATAATAGAATGGGAAAGTCATAACGATACTATAAAAAAACTAAATGTTTACACAAAATCTATTAAGGATAAAAAAAACAAACTTGAATTATCTATATTAGATACAATAAAACAAAATAATTTAACACATAAAAAACTAAAACTAGAAAATAATCATATTTTTTATAATACTACATATACAATGCCACCATTATCAATCAAATTGTTAGAAACTATATTAGATGAATTTATAGACAGTAAAGCTAAAGAACAAATATTGGAAAAAATTAAAAAATTTAGGGAAAATAATAAATCTGAATCTATATGTTTAAAAAAAAAACTGATTCATCGAAAAAAATCAAATAAAAGTAGAAATCAACACAATTTTGCGTAAAACCTTAATAAATAATAAATAATATATATTTATATTCTAAAATAAATAATGAACAATGCTTGGATTAAACAAACACAATTAAATACTATTAAAAAAGATAAAGAAATAAAGAATACACATCTTTTTGATAAATCAAAGTCTGAAGATAAATTATATACTGCGAAAGAATTAATTTACTGGTCATCTAAAAACAATGGACAAGAATTAATATTTGATAAACTACTTGATATACATGATGATATTACACATTTTTTAAATAATAATGATATTAAAATAAAGACAGATAAAGAACTATTCTTAATGAAAATACTATTATTTGTATATGACAATTCATAAATATGAATATAACTTTCAAAATTTTAATTTAATTTTAGTTTACTTTAGACTTTTATAATAAATATAAAAGAAATAATTTTAAAACATATCACTATTAGTTTCAAGGTGGTCGAGCTGGTCTTAGACTTGGTCGAGCTGGTCTTGGACTTGGCCCTGACAGTGGTTGTGGTCGTGGACTATTTGGCCAAAGACACATCAATTCGGTTTGTTCTTTATTTTTTTCATTATCCTTATGACATTCTTCTTTCGTCGTTCTGTCACTACAATATTTTAATGATTTTGTATTTGTACCATCCCCGAAGAGAGGCAAACAGTTAAAATCTTCAACAGTTTTTTTATAACAACATACAACTACTAAAAATAAAATTACAACTAATAATACACAATTCACCATTTCTAAATTAATATTACTTTTCGCCATTTTATAATAATATAATAGAAAATAAAATTTTTTAATTTAAAATAAAATTTTTTAATTTAAAATAAACATATAAATTAAGAGATTTAATAACCTTTTCTATACTATCTTTCTTTAATGGATTGTAAAATTATTTTATTTCTCTCCATTTCGCAAGATGGATCTAAACTGTTGGTTACATCAGTGCAAAAAAACTTCGCTGATAGTGATACACTTTTGTGGATTTCGGACACTCTTCCTCGTGCAAGTCTTGTGCCAAATAACAAATGTTGATGGAGAAAGTCAGCATGGTCCATCAGCGTCGGCTAACTCAGTCAACTTATTTTTGTATGGTCTGGTAGTTTTTTTGTAAGACTACTTTCCGTTTTTGTTCTCGAGGTGTCCCGTTCCGCATCCACCACCAAAGTTCATCCAATGTAGTCATTCCCTTTGCTGCAATTCAAGCTTTTGTTGTTGGGGTGGGTAAGTACTTGTTGTAATACTGAGGGGTTGTTCCATCCAGGCCATCCTCCCAAGCCAATGACTTGGATTTGTTCCAAATATTGCAAAATTGTGGGGGTGCAGTCCCACGATTCGGGCCAAGACTCGGAACCGGAACATCAGGCTCATCAGAACCATTCACACAATCTGGAGAGTACAATCCGTAACCATCACACACCGCGGAACAATGGATTGAATCCTCACCGCCCGGACATTTCCATTGGGGCTCTTCTTCATCAGAGCAGCGCAGTTCTGACCAAGGCTTGCCAAAGTGCAAACTTTGGCTATCCGATTGTATTTCCTTCAGATCTTTGACTCGTTCTGCTGCGGCTTCTTCTTCTTTGGCTTTTTTTCCGGCTGCGGCTTCGGATGCGAGCTTTTCTTCGAATTCGGCTATTCTAGCAGCACCCCCCTGTTCGGTGGGTAAGTACTTGTTGTAATAGCTGGGATTGGATGCCCGGGAGTGCGTGTGTTGATTTAACAAAGGATTCTCCCGGTAGAATTTCTTTGATATTGACCAAATTTCACAAAACTCGCGGTTTTCTTCGGTTTGCTGGATCGCTTCTTCCCCATACACCTCCTCCCCAGCACAGCCGTCTTTCAGGTCGCCGTCACACACACGTTCGCAAGGGATTATATTACCCTCGCCGATCTCACCAGGACATTTCCATTTGGGGGTCCACGGTTCCTTCCAGTCTTCAAAGCAGCGCAGTTCTGACCAAGGCTTGCCAAAGTGTTTCGTTTGGGCGTCCGATTGTATTTTTTTCTTATTAGCGACTTGTTCTGCAGCGGCTTCGGCTTCGGCTTTGGCTTCGGCTTCGGCGTCGGCTTCGGCCTTGGCCTTGGCTTCGGCTTCGGTAGCGGTGAGTGGTAAGTACTTGTTGATCGACCCACCTTTCCCTTTTTCTTTATCTTGCCAAGCTAACGTTGCGGCTTTGTTCCAAATATTGCAAAATTGTGGGGGTGCAGTCCCACGATTCGGGCCAAGACTCGGAACCGGAACATCAGGCTCATCAGAACCATTCACACAATCTGGAGAGTACAATCCGTAACCATCACAC